>Ga0183097_10104_pt1 | contig 310721 bp, 293 predicted proteins | sample BioMet8_FD_128883 | JGI IMG/M metagenome (GOLD analysis project Ga0183097, IMG submission 128883) | Microbial communities from bioreactor (seeded with sewage sludge) at Lawrence Berkeley National Lab, California, USA - Biofuel... | ecosystem: Engineered > Bioreactor > Anaerobic > Unclassified ... | reverse complement strand
TCTTGTTGGCGCGAACACGGTGTTTTTTGGTTTTACGCTTAAGTTTTTCAGGAAGGCTATGGTTTTTGATCCCGAACAGTCCAAGATCTACGTATCGATACAGTGTTTTGGTACATACAATCTGATCTCTTGATTCACCATATTCTTCTCCAATTTCCTTAGCAGAATCTGACTTTGTCGCAACTTGCGATAAAGTTCTTCCTTGATGATTAATAGCATCTAATTTCATTTTATAAGCTTTCGCTTTTTCACTTGGTAAAATACTTTCTCTGTGCATATTTGAATCTACCATATAAATTACAGCATCATCATCAGTCATATCTCTAATAATACAAGGGATTGATTTTAATCCAATTATTTCACTTGCTAATTTTCTACGATGGCCAGAAATTATTTCATAATGGTCATCTTTTTTTCTGACTATAATTGGTTCTAAAATACCATTTACTTTTATAGATTCTTCTAACTTTTTTAAATCATCATTATTAACTACTTTAAAAGGGTGATTTTTAAAATCAACTAGATCATTTATGTTTAATTCTTCAACTTTTTCTTTTCTTGCTTCGTCTCTCTCTTTTTGAGTAGTAAAGAAATCATCTACTTTGAACGAAACTGGATCTATTATGCTCTTTCTCTCCATCACTTATAACCTCCTTTGCAAAATCTTTATATGCTTGGGCTACTTTTGAATTCTTATCGTACGAAAATATAGATTGTCCCTCTGATGAACTCTCAGCCACTTTAACTGCTCTTGGTATTTGAGTGTTATAAACTTTAAATAATAATCCATATCCTTCTTGTAAATCCAATTTTATATTTCTTGATAAATTTGTTCTACCATCTACTAATGTTTGAAGTATTCCTCCAACTTTTAAATCTGGATTAGTATGGTTTCTAATTTGTCTAATTGTTTTTATTAATTGTTGCATACCTTTGGTTGCTAAGTATCCTGATTCAACAGGTATTATTACCTTGTCTGAACATGATAGTGCATTAACTGTTAACATACCTAATGAAGGCATACAATCAATTAAAATGTAATCATATTTATTTCTCAAAGAACTAATAGAATTTTTCATAACAAATTCTCTACTCATTGCATTTAATAAACTTACTTCCATGGAAGAAAGCTCTAAGTTGGATGGAATAACATCTACACCTTCCGATTGATGTAATATTGCTTCTTCTGGGTTAATGTTTATATCTTTAATAGATCTTTCCATTAAAGTAGAAATTGTTACTGGAATATCATCCGTATTATGCCATCCCATATAAGCTGTTAAATCTCCCTGTGGATCTGCATCTACCAGTAATACTTTCTTTCCCATACTTGCTAATGCTACTCCAAGACTAAATGTTGTCGTTGTTTTACCAACACCACCTTTTTGATTGGCAATAGATATTATTTCACAATTCTTCATTTGTACTCCTTTCTTTATTATCTAATTTTAAATCTGCATACTTTTCAAAAGTATTTGCAGTTTCTTGCTCCATTTTATTTGTTACTTTTACATAGATGTTATAAGTAGTATTTATATTTGAATGACCTAACCTTTTTGATACGGCTTTTATATCCGAACCAGATTCAATTAATCGTGTTGCATGGGTATCTCTAAAATCATGAAATCTACTTTTAATACCTAGTTCATAATGAATTACTTTCATTGCGTATTTTATTGTTCCTGTTCCTAAAAAATATCCATTATTTTTAACAAATACTAAATCTGCCACTGGGCAACTTATTGGTATTTCTTTTGATGCTGAAATTATTTTAATTTCTGGTTTATTGGTATAAGGATTCTTAACTTCTTTTTTATAATGCATTATGTACGAATCACCATATAATTTTTTATCATCTTCTTGCTCTTGTTTATACTTTTTTAATATTTCCAGTAATGTATCACCTATAGTAATTGTTCTATAACTGCTTTGTGTCTTACAAGTTCCAAAATACCATACACAAGTAGTTGATCCAGGCACATGTCTTTGATGGCTACATCCTTTTTGATTTCTTTCAACAATGTTTTTATTAATAGTGATTGTTTTATTTTTAAAATCAATATTATCCCATGTCAGTCCGAAAATTTCACTCTTTCTCATTCCTGTATAATATGCTGTTATTAACGAGTAATATATTGAATGGGATGTTTTAAATCTATCAAATATCCTATTTATTTCTTCTTTGGTAAATATATGAGCTGGATCTGACGGTGCTGTATCATATTTAGGTATATGCACTTTTAATGCTGGGTTTACTGGAATTAAATTCATATCATCACAAGCAAATCTCAAAGAACCTTTTATTATTTTTAAAATTCCTCTCATATACCATCTTGAATAAGAGTGTTTAACATATAAATCTGTCATAAAATCGTTTAATACCTTTGGTGTTAATTGCTCTAAGGTGTAAAAACCTATATTTGGCTTTAGATGAATTTTAATAATGCTTTCATATGTCTCTATCGTTCTATATTTTAGATTAATATAAACCCATTTCTCTAACCACATATCTAAAAAATCAGAATATGATATTTTACATGGCTCATAAGCAATACCACTAAATAGATTATTCATTGCTTTATTACCTTCTATTTCAGCAATTTTTTTACTCTTATAACCACATTTTGAAATTTGTTTTCTTTTTCCATCCACTTTAGCTACTTCAAAATAATATTCATACACATTTCCTCTTTTTCTTGTATTAACTTTCATTATTTGTCCTCCCTCCTTTTCCAAATAAAAAAGAGCTAACAAATTAATTGTTAACTCTGTTTATAAGGATTATTCTGTCAACCGTTTTTTCTATCCGCTGACAAATCGCTGACAAATAACATTTTTAATACTGGCGTATGTTTCGGAATTCCTTGTATTTACTTGTTTCTTCCGCAACAATTCTTATATTTGAGGCCACTCCCACATGGACATGGATCATTACGACCTACTTTTTGTACATGCTTTGGTGTTTGCTTTTTAACTTTGTTGGTATCATTAACTGCTTCACCATGGGCTACTTCTTTGCGTTCGGTATTTTGTCTAATCTCAGCTTTTAATAAGTATGCTGCTGTTTCTTTATCTATTGTATAAAGAAGATTATCAAACATACGATATCCTTCAGTAGTATAGGCTGTTAATGGATCTTCTTGGGCATATCCACGTAGATAGATACCTTCTCTTAGATGAGCCATAGAATTAATATGTTCCATCCAATATGTATCTATTACTCTTAGTGCGATAGCTTTTTCAAATTCATTTTGAATTTCATTTGGTATCTTAGATACTTTATCATTATATTCATCGATAACAACATTATCTAAGAAGTCACAAAGATCTGATTCATTCTTACCTTGTACATCATTAAATTTAATTTTATTACGAAGATATTTATCATTTAATACTTCAATTATTTCTTTAATGTTATCATCGTTTAAACGACCATCTGGTGTTACATGTTCATGTACTAAATCTGTAATAAAGTTTTTAAATGTATCTATAATACGATCACTAATGGATACACTATCTAATATTTCATTACGGCGATTATAGATAATAGTACGTTGTTGGTTAATAACATCATCGTATTGTAATAATTGTTTACGAATATCATAGTTATTACCTTCAACACGTTTTTGTGCTTGTTCAATGGAATTGGATAGCATATTATTGCGGATTGATGCATCTTCATCGAATCCAACTTTTGCTAACATTTCTTTTGCTCTATCAGTACCGAAACGAACCATTAAATCATCTTCAAATGATACGCAGAATTGACTCATACCAGGGTCTCCCTGACGTCCTGAACGACCTCTTAACTGATTATCGATACGACGTGATTCGTGTCTCTCTGTGCCTAATACGCATAAACCACCAAGGGCTTTAACTTCATCATTAATTTTAATATCTGTTCCACGACCAGCCATATTAGTTGCAATAGTAACTGATCCTTTTTCACCGGCTTTAGCGATAATTTCAGCTTCACGAGCATTATTCTTAGCATTTAATACTTCATGTGGGATATGCATTTTATTTAACATTCCACTAATTAATTCACTTGTTTCAACGGCAACTGTACCTACTAGTACTGGTTGTCCTTTTTCATGACGTTCTTTAATTTCATTAACGATAGCTTTATATTTGCCTTTTTTAGTAGCAAATATTAAATCACCAAAATCTTCTCTAATAACTGGTTTATTAGTTGGAATACAAATAACAAACATATTATAGATATCACGGAATTCTTCTTCTTCTGTTTTTGCTGTACCAGTCATACCAGCAAGTTTCTTATACATTCTAAATAGATTCTGGAATGTAATTGTTGCTAGTGTCTTAGTTTCTTCGTTAATAGTAACATTTTCTTTAGCTTCAATAGCTTGATGTACACCATCAGAGAAGGCTCTTCCTGGCATTAAACGACCAGTAAAGGCATCAACGATGACAACTTTATCATCTTGTACTACATAATCAATATCTCTATGCATTGCATAATTAGCTTTTAAAGCATTATTGATATAGTGAACTAATGTAGTATGTTCAATATCAAATAGGTTATCAACGCCAAAAGATTTTTCAGCTTTTGCAACACCATCTGGATCTAATGTAACGGCTTTAGTCTTTTCATCATAGATATAACCTTTATTTTCTTTTAATCCTTTAACAAACATATCTGCTTGTTTATAAAGATTAGCACTTTGCATAAATCCACCAGATATAATAAGTGGTGTTCTTGCTTCATCGATTAATACTGAATCGACTTCATCGACAATAGCAAAGTTAAGTGGACGTTGTACTCTATCTTGTGCACGAATAACCATATTATCACGTAGATAATCAAATCCTATTTCGTTATTAGTAGAATACATAATATCGGAATTGTATGCAGCTTTCTTTTCTTCTACATTTAATTCTCTATAGTTAACACCAACTGTTAATCCTAAGAATTTATATATTGCACCCATCCAGTTAGCATCACGACCAGCAAGGTATTCATTGACTGTTACAATATGAACTCCTTCACCACTTAGTGCATTTAAATAAGCAGGCATAGTTGAAGTTAAAGTCTTACCTTCACCTGTCTTCATTTCAGCAATATTGCCATAGTGAATAGCAAAGCCACCAATAACTTGAACTCTAAATGGCTTTTCACCTATTGCCCTAAATGCCGCTTCACGAGCTACAGCAAAAGCTTCTACTTTAATATCTTCAAGAGTTTCTCCCTCTTCAAGTCTATGTTTAAATTCAGCAGTTTTAGCTTGTAATTCTTCATCACTTAATTTAGACATTTCATCATCAAGTGCTAAAACTTGGTCAGCTAATTTACCAAATCTTTCTAATTCTTTATATTCATGATCAAATATTTTTTTAAAAAAATCCATAATTTGCATCCTTTCTTAAGTACGTATATATTTTATCAAACTTTTAATAAAAATAATAGCATAAATCACTTTTCCACATAAAAAGTAATTCATTACGAATTACTTTTATTATTTATTTAGTCTCTATAATACCATAATTACCATCTTTACGACGATATAATACGCAAGTAGTGCCATTGTCTGTATCAAAGAAGACAAAGAAATCATGTCCTAATAATTCCATTTGAAGAATAGCTTCTTCTTCATTCATTGGCTTCATTTCTATTTGTTTTCTCTTAACAATAGTCTCTTCTTGCTCTTCAGGATCATCCTTCTCAAAGTTTAGATTAAAATCTTCTAATCTTGGACGAATGTTCTTGTGATGCATCCTTGTTTTATTCTTTCTAACTTGACGTTCTAGTTTTTCCGATACTAGATCAATGGCAGCATATAGATCTTTGTCTCTCTCTTCGGCACGTAGTATAACTTTTTTAGCAGGAATAGTAACTTCAACAATTTGATCTATCCCACTAATACGAATAACTACATTGGCAGTTAGATTTTCTGGTTCATCAAAATACTTATCTAACTTACCTAGTTTCTCCTCTATATACTTTTGAATGGGTGTGGTAACTTTTAACTTTTTACCACGAATGTTAAATTTCATAGTATCATCCTTTCTATGCTTATTATACCATATCAAAAGTACTTACAAATGAAATTTAAATGAAATTGTCGATGGAACGTACATTCTTAGCACGCAAACCCTTATCAGTATTAACAAGATCAAACATTACTTTTTCTCCTGTTACTAGTGTACGATGTCCTGGATTTGCAATTGCTGTAAAATGTACGAATATATCTTTATAACCATCTAATTCAATAAATCCATATCCTTTTACATCATCGAACCATTTTACTAGTCCTTCCATTATCTCACCCCTCTCTAGAATGAGAATAATATAAAAATATTTGATAAAAATAAATTTTAATCTAAAAAGATAATTTTTAATATTAAAATTATATATGTTAACTGGTAGTTAACTCTAGATGTACTTCATTATTTCTTTTTTATAATTTGATGAGATATAGGGAATTTTAATACCACTATTAAAAGTAATAAAGTCATTGTTAATTTGCCTTATATTTTCTGTATTAACATAACATTTGCGATGTGATCTTATTAACTTAGAATCTAAAATATGTGCAAGTTCTTTTAGGTTTGCACTAAATATATATTCACCATCTTTTGTTACAATTAATGCCCTATTAGTTGTTGAAGAATTAGTAATATAGAGTATATCATCATATGGTATTAAGTAATATGAACCGTCTGTTTTAAACTTTAATATTTGGCTAACTCCAATCATCTTAATAGCTTTATTGATTGATTCTTCCATTCTGTTATTAAAATTATCAAATTTATTGATAAAAGCTAAAAACATAATTTCATTATGTAATAAATGAACTCCTAATTCATTATGCGCTGTCATAAAGATAATAATACTATTTATATCATTACTTCTTATTTCTCTTGCCATATCTATTCCTGATCCTGATGGTGTGGCAATATCCATTATGTATATTTTATTAGCTAGGTTCTTATTAACTATCTTTCTAAAATTATTATCATAATCATTAAATAAATGTTTATTATAGTGAATATCATTCTTTAACATAGATTTATCTATAATGTCCTTCACTTTATTAACTATGTTTTTCTCATCATCACATACAATAAAATTAATCATTAAATTTTCTCCCCCTTAATAGTGATAAAAAATGACTGAATATTACTTCAGTCATTTTCAATTATAAACATTTTTATATTATTTAGACAAGTGGTTTCCCATCAGCATCTACATTTATATTGCCAGTCAATATCATTATACCTTCTATGAATCCCCATAATCCTGCAATACCAAATGTAACTATTGTTAAAACTAATTGAATAATACCCTTGCTAGTATTGCCCAAATAAAAATTATGAACTCCCCAGCCTCCTAAAAATATTCCTAGAAGACCAGCAGTTATTCTTGATTTGCCGTTTTGTGGAGAAACAAATTCTTTAAATTGATCTCCATAGTTTTTATGAACACTATGACCACATTGTAAGCAAACATCTTGACCATCTTGAAGTGGTGCACCACAATTAGTACAATACTTTGTCATAAAGCCTCCTATTTAATTAGTCCATTCTTTTCAAGGACATTATATATGCATGAATAACTTCTAGTACCATAGAACTTAGCAAATTTTCTAATACTTGTATTAGAACGTTTAAATAAGTTAACAATCTTTTCTTCTTCTTCAGCACTCATCTTATTGATCGGTTCTCTATTCTTATTGCCATGTTCAACGCTAAAAGTATTTTCTAGTATTTCTTTTTTTAAACGTAATATATATTTAGGATGATAGCCAGTGATATCTGCTATTTCTTTATAGGACAAAAAAGATTCACCTGTTAATTTTTTCTTAATTAGATTTGCTGCATCTTTTTTATCATATTTCATAGGTCCCACTTCCCTATCCTAGTTATATTCTATAATACTTTTCTTATTAGGTCAATACAATTGGTAACATTTTAGCAAGATAGACAAAGAGTAATGTAAAAGGCACTAAAGTGCCTTTTCTGTTATTAGACTTTGTTGTCTAACTCTCTTAATCTTAATGTTCTTATCACTTATTAGATTTTCTATTGCAACAAATGCAAATATCATATCTCCCATTGCGAATGCTATACATATCATCGCACTACTTGTATCATGCATCGTAAATAGTAGATACATCATAACCATCATTATTACTGCTGTAAATCCTAATTGAATTAAATCCATTATAATGAGGGATTTTTTCTCTTTCTTGGCCATAGTTTCCTCCTTGCCAATGTTTAATATTATAAACTACCCATATTTTTTGTCAAATCGACAAAAAAAGAAATAGATTGGTTTAGTAATCTATTTCATGATATTAACATAAATTATTATTAGGCGCCCTTTTTATATTTATTATAGGAGCATGGCTATATTAATATCTAATTTTACTATATCAAATATTTTTTGCAATGGATAAAAATCAATAAAAAAAGATATCTATTTACATAGTATCTTTACATTTAAACATATTATAAAATTCTTTTGGTGCATCTGACTCAAATGTCATTAATTTCTTAGTCTTAGGATTCATAATAGTTAACTTAGATGCATGAAGTCCTAATCTATGTAATGGATTAGTTCTAGATTCATATTTAGAATCTCCTATAATTGGATTATTAATATATGCTAATTGGGCTCTAATTTGGTTTTTACGACCTGTTTTAATGCTAATTTGAAGTAAGTTGTAACTTTTACTCGTATTAATAACTTTGTACTCTGTAATGGCTAATTTGCCTTCATCAGAAACATATACATGATAGTTAGCATTCTCTGCTAACTTATTCTTTAGAACATCTTCATTTTTAGGCATCTTACCTTCAGTAATTGCAATATATTCTCTTTTAACATTATCCCAATCATTTTGAAGAGCAAATTTCATTTGTTCATTCTTTGCAAAAAGGACTAATCCTGATGTATCTTTATCTAATCTATGTACAATAAAAACTTGATTATGTTTATTCTTGTGTTTTAAATAATCATAAACTTCATGAAATAAAGTATGTTCATGCTCTTTAGGAGTACTAACACTTAATATTCCAGCTGGTTTATCTATTACAATGATATCTTTATCTTCATATATTATTTTTAACTTATGTCTTGGCATAAAAACACCTCTATTGGTATTATAAACCAAATAGAGGTATTTTGTTATTCAATTGAGATATATTTGTGATCTATTTCTTTTTGTTCCTTTGGAAGTGTAACTAGTAAAGTACCATTGTTGAATTTAGCATTGATATTTTTTTCGTCGATATTTCCAACATAGAAACTACGAGAGTATTTGCGATAAGAACGCTCACGTCTTATATAGTTTTTACCTTTTTCGTTATCTTTTTCAGCTTTAGCGGCAGAAACATTTAGATAACCGTTATCGAAAGAGATTTTAACATCCTTTTTGTCAAAACCAGGTATATCCATTTCAATATTGTATTTGCCGTCCTTTTCATAGACATCGCATTTCATCTCATTATCTTCTTTTGTAGGGAAGAAGTCATCTAATAGATCATCAAAATAGAAACCTCTTGGAATCAAATCCATAATATCATCCATCCTTTCGTACATAGTTATAACACAAAAATTAGCACTTGTCAATATAGAGTGCTAATTTTTTGAAGTTAAATTTATTGTGGCTTTAGATAGTTGATTGGCTCTTCTTTTACTATATCTTAAATCAGAGTTTAAAAATACTACTCTATCTACTACTTCCCATATTGCAAACCAACCTGAGATATCAATAATATCTGATACTACTGTTGGTAATTGACTAGTAAACGCATGATATATAACAATTAGTAAGACTCCAAATAGTAATACAATAAAGCTTAATAAAGTGGAATTTGTCTCTTTAACAGTTAATTCTCTTAAATAATCTTTAAAGTAATTGATAATAGCATTCTTAATGTGTGATTTATCTCTTTCATCTATATCATTAGTGTGAATATTAATAGTTATTTCATCATATGGATTAGATTTATTAGCTTGACCGTTTAAATAATCGGCAAATGCTTTAGCAAGCGTATAGTTGTTATATTCATCATATATTGTATCGCCTTTATCCAAATCAACATGGATAATATATTGACTCTTCTTGTTTTTCTTATCTTTCTTATCCATAATATCACCATATTTATTATATCAAAAAAAAGAATAATATTTAATTATTCTTTATACTTTGTATATATTTGTTTACTGCTGTAATCCAAGAAGTTCCAGTATTACCAGTATATTTTCTTGCCATAAGTTCTGGTGTATTTAATCCTTGATAAATATAGTTATTAGCTAAATTATCCATATAGGCATCAATACCTTCTTCTAATGAAGAATAGCAGTTACCAATCATACCACCAACGTTATTACAAGAAGTAACTAAACCACTACAATTCCATTTACAACCAGTTTCGTGCAATGAAATAGCAACGGCAAGATATGGATCTATTCCTAATTGAACAGCCTTATTTGCAAATATTGAACCTGTTCCAGATAATGTTGATCCCAAAGATCTATTTAATTTATCTGATAATTGACTCATTGTAAGACCATCATAAACTATTGGATCAGATACCACAGGTGCTTGTTGTGTATTTGATTCTGTATTACTTGTACTTGTTGGTGTACTAGCAGTTTCACTTTCAGAAGTACTAGTTGATTCTTCATCTGCAATTGCTAATTCACTTTTAAGTATTGGAGCATTTGCAGCTTTCTCTGTAAGAGAAATTATATTAGTTTTACTTGCAATTTCAATTTTATTATTCATTAAGATGCTCGCAGCTGCAACAAACATAACTACAAATATAATAGTAGTCATAAGATTTTTTGGATTCATGTTACCTCATTTCTGAACATTATAATTTTATCATATGTGGAGGTTCTGTCAAATTATGCAACTATACCAAGTAAATCAATAATAATACCACTTATTACACCAATACAATATAAAGTTATAGTAATATAAATATTTTGTTTTAGATTATGATTTTCACGATATAGAATCATTAAACCAATCCCAGCAGCAGATAAAAGTCCAGCCATCATACTACCAAATGATATAACATTATTAAGATATAACTCTGTTAAAGCGATAGATGAAGCGCAGTTAGGTATTAAACCTACTAAAGATGCTATAAATGGTCCAAATATACTATTATGCATTATTGATCCTGCAAACAACTTAAATGCTTCACTATCAATAGCAAATCCTAATACAACATTAATTATTAAAACATATATAGCTATATTTAAAGTATGCTTTAATGCAGCGACAAAGACACCATCTTCTTCGCAATGACATTTTTCATCTGTACAAAGGTTATGTATACCTTCATGCTTATTATCTTGCAATTTTCTTACTATTGTATCAACTATAAAGCCAAATATTATACCAATCATTACCTTTAATAAGATGATTTTAATAATTCTAATTGGTTCAATACCATTAGATATTAATATTGGCAACATTTCATCTGATGTAGATAGGTATACTGCGATAAGAGTTCCTAAACTAATTACTCTTGCTGCATATAAATTAGTAGCAGCACTACTAAAACCACATTGTGGAAAGGCTCCTAAAATACTACCCCATAGAGGTCCTAACTTACCAGACTTTTCTATTATCTTTTCTGATTTAGCGCTCATCTTATTTTCTAAGAATTCTAAAAATAAGAATGTTAAATACAAGAAAGGTATTAGCTTTAATGTATCCAATAATGCGTCGTATAAAATTTCCATCATAATTATCACCAATTTCATTGTATCATACTTGTCAAGAAAAAAAGGTAGACAAGTCTACCCTTAAATATCTTGGTAACCCGTATGAGATTTGAACTCATGAATGCTGCCTTGAGAAAGCAGTGTGTTAGACCCCTTCACCAACGGGCTAAATGACTACTTAATAATACCCAAAATATCATTTATTGTCAACAAAAAAGAGACCATAGGTCTCATAATTTGTTATGTAACTTTAATAATTCTACTAACATATCATCACGATAGGCAGCTAGTGAAGTATCATCATTACCAATCTCTTTAGGACGAGCAGCAATTTCTTTATCTACACCTTCACGAGCTATTTTACCCCATTCTGGAGGGAATTCTTTGAAGTCAGCCATGTCTTTTAACCATAAGTTAATAGAATCGCTTAGATGGTACATTAAACCATCAACACCAACTTTGCCACCGCCTAATTGGAATACCATAGTAGGTCCCATAATTGCCCATCTTAATCCTGGACCAAATGTTACAGCTTTATCAGCATCTTCTACTGAACATACACCATTCATAACTAAATAGCATACTTCACGATATAGAGCCATTTGTAAACGATTACAAATAAATCCTAATGCTTCTTTTTGAAGAACTACTGGTTCTTTGCCTACAGATGTATAGAATTCTTTTGCTAATTCAACATTCTCTGGAGTAGTTTTTTCACCTTTAGTAATTTCTACTAATGGAATTAAATGTGGTGGATTATAAGGATGTCCACCAACAAATCTCTCTGGATGTTTAGCTTCTTTCGCAATCTCAGTAACTAATAGCCCTGATGTTGAAGATGCTATTATTGCATCAACTGGAGCATACTTTTCTATTTCAGCTACTATTTGATGCTTAACATCATAGTGTTCAGGACCAGATTCTTGAATAAATCCTGCTCCTTTAACAGCTTCTTCCATAGATTTAGTATAAAATATATGTTTTTCTACTTCATCATAATCTTTAATAACATTATTTTTAATAAATAATTCTAAAGATGTATGAACACGTGATTTGGCTAAATTTAAAGCATCATCACTAACATCATATACTCCTACTTCTTTGCCTTTAAGGGCAAAGGCAATAGCCCAGCTATAACCTATAACTCCCGAGCCTACACAAGCAACTTTCTTAATGTCTTCTACTTTCATATTTCACCTCTAATTTAATTATAGTTTTTTTATTGAATTGTTTTCAGAAACTTTTAATATATATACATTTTTATGTAAACAAAAAGCACAAATGTGCTTATTTTTGTAACTCTGATTCATATAATTTCTTATATGCTTGGCAATGTTTTAATAAATATTTATGAGATCCTTGTGCTTCAATCTTACCATCATTTAAAAATAATATCCTATCACTATGAACTATCGTTGATAAACGATGTGCAATAATAAGAATAGTATATTCTTTCTTCATATTATTGATAGCATCCTGTATATCAGCTTGTGTTTCATTATCTAAAGCACTAGTAGCTTCATCAAATAAGATAATCTCAGTCTTTTGCACTAAGGCACGCGCAATAGCAAGTCTTTGTCTTTGACCACCTGATAAATTAACTCCACCCTCCCCAACAATCGTATCATATTTATCTGGAAGCGATTCTATAAAGTCATCTAGGCAAGCAAGTTTGCAAGCATCTTTGATTTCTTTATCTGTAACATCCTGTTTTACTAATCTTAAATTTTCTTTAAAGGACATATTAAAGATATATGGATTTTGACTAATAATTGTGATATTTCCCCTTATTGAATCTTTATCTAGTTCTCTAATATCAATACCATCTATTGTAATAGATCCTGCATCAATATCATACATTTTGCATAACAAATTAAATATTGTTGTTTTACCAGCACCAGATTTTCCAACAAAAGCCACCGTCGTATTAGCATTAATTTTAAAACTTAAATTATTTAGTACTTCTCTCTTATCATCATAAGAAAAGCATACATCTTTAAATTCAAAATCTCCATGTACCTTATTTAAATGTTTAGCACCGAATTTTTCTTTTGGAAATTCCGCACTATTAATTAAATTGAATATTCTTTCTGCAGATATATTAAATTCTTTAACTAGATCCAAAATATGACTTAATGTGTTTGATACAGAAAATACTTGATTCATGTATTTACTAAGTACTAAAACTGAAGCGATAGATAGATTGTTATTTAGAATTAAATATATGCACAAAAACGAAAACAATAAATCTGACAAATCATGAAATGATCCTCTTAAAAAATGATATCCAAAATTAGTTACATTTCTATCTAATATTACATCATTTAAATCATTCATTCTTACTTTTAATTCGTCAATAAAACTATTTTCGGCATTTAACATTTTTACATCTTGCGCTCCACGTACTAATTCTCCAGTGAACCCAGTAACAGCATCTCTTCTCTTATTTACTTCTTTTCTTTTTGTTCCAAAAACATTAACTCTTTTTTTATCTATCATATATGAAATAATAGATGCCACTAGAATGAACACAAAGGCATATTTATTAATAAGAAATATTGCAATGAAAACACCAATACTACTTGCCATATCAGTAGAGTAAAAAACTAATTGACTAAAAACATCCGCAATAGTACTAGTATCACCATTGATTCTTTGAATTAAAGTGCCTGAAGATGTTGATTCTATCTTTTTACTTTCTATTCTTAGTATTTCAGAAGATACCTCTACTTGAAGATTAGAATTAATTTGACGATATATCCTACTCGAAAAATAGTTAGCAAAATAATTAGAAATATTTCTTATTATTTCTATAATGAAAATTACTATGACAACATAAACTAATTGACTCCACAAACTACCTGTTAACGCTACAATTTCTTTGGCAGAATATATTGGGACAATTATACCTATTATTCCTAAAACGATATTGCATATTAGGAATAGAATTAGTGTGTTTTTTTGAGACTTGGAAAAAGTCCAAGCATATTTTAAATTCTTAAGAAATTCTCCCATACTAGCACTCCCTTTTTATTAATAATTTTTATAACCACAGTTTTGACAGAAAGGACCATTTAATGGTGCACCACAATTGGTACAAAATTTTGGCTTATTTATATTGTTAATTATATTTCTAAATATACTATTGCTAGTATTAATTGCAATATCATGTTGCGATAAAGATTTAATTTTGATAATACAATAAACAAATATAATTGTTACAAAAGTATAAAACACATACATAAATGTATCATTTTGTGAGAATAAACAAAAATCATATATAGCATGCATTAATGTTGGAACTAAAATGCTTAAAATTGTATATCCTTTTTCTTTACCAGTACTTCCTTTTAACTGAGCTACTTTAGCTAGTCCCAAATAATAACCCATAAGTATTCCATCGCAAGCATGTGATGGAACAGCAAGCATAGCACGTGGTATTGCAGCACTAATATCTTCCATTAGATAAAGAAGATTTTCTAGTGATGCAAAACCTAAGGCTACACATGCAGAATATAAAACCATATCATAAACACTACTTAATGAATAAACGTTATATGCTCTTTTTTTTAAATAATAGAATTTGCATCCTTCCTCTACAATTGCAATACCAAAAAAGACGCTTATAAATAACAATAGCAAATTATTAGCATATGACTCTGTTGAGCCAAAGAAGACCTCAAATAGCATTTCAATTATAGCAGCTGGTATACATGATATTACTCCGCCTAAAAATAAATTCCATAATACTTGACTTGGTTCAGCATCAGGATCTTTATTAATCATATATTTAATTATTAAATAAGCAGGTAATGTTGAAATAACAATCATTATAGCAATGTAGTATAGTATCATATCAATCACCTATTATGATTATACATCCTAAATAGAAAAAGCACTAGATAAAACTAGGCTCCTTCAGCTATAGCAAGTACTGCTATACCAATCATTATAATAATGATGGCAATATGTTGATATATAGTTAATTTTTCTTTTAAGAAGATATGAGCAAGTAATACTGATACACTGCTATAACAAGCAATTACAGGTATTGTAATAATCGAATTATCTGCAATAGCATAAACGTATGTAAATTGTCCTAAAGTCTCTAATACAGCCGCAATCCATTCATTTTTAGTATTATTTAATATCTTCTTTTCATGCTTTCTATATCTTAAATATAAATATACAATTACAGCATAAATTAGGAATGAATATTCATATGCAACTAATGCTGTATCACTACTAATAATATTCATTTGATCTAAATATACTGAATCTAAGAATGTTCCTAATCCATCAAACAAAGCGTATATAATTGGAAAGAATATAGCTTGTATAGTTAAATTCTTAATTAAAGCATGTCTATTTTCTTTATCATAATATATTTCCAATAATGATAATGATAATACACCAATAAATAATGTTATAACTCCTACTATTTCTAATGGACTTAAACTAATTTTAAATATTAAGAATAGTAATAATGCTGTTATAGCACCTGATGAATTTTGTATAGGAGAAGATAATGATAGTTCAATATACTTTAATCCTTTATAACCTATAACCATTGATGTTATATAACATAATGATACTGGTAAATAAATAATAATATCGTTTAATGATATTGGTGTCTTTGTAAAAATTAAAAATAAAGTGGCATGAATACCCATTATAAAACCAACAGTCATACCTGTTTTTAAATGGCTATTCTTATCATCATTATCATTACCCTTTTTATAGAACAAATCAGCAAAAGCCCAAAATAATAAAGTTATAATTGCAAGTAAAAACATAAAAATCACCTTTTTTAATTCTACCAATATTATTTACTATAGTAAATATTTTTTTATAAAAAAACTATCTTTCGATAGTTAATTTGCTGATGCTACAAAATCGACATAGTTTTCATCGTTATAGCAGTCTTTTATTGTCTTAACAACTTCATCTTGTACTTTCTTATCACTTATACCACCAAATACTTTGTTACCAATAACAATATATGGTACTCCATCAGCTGGTGCATTAAGTTCTTCTGAAACACTCTTTAATAAATAAGCATTATCGTCATTATTCCAAACTTCTTTTTCAATAAGATTAAAATATTCTCCGTTATCACGTGCTAATTTCTTAAAGACAAGTTTTGCTGTTTCACAATGAGGGCATCCGTCTCCCCAAAATAGGTATACATTAATTTTTTCTTTCATAAATCCTCCTTTACTAGATTCCAAGATATAATAGATAGATAATAGTTACTATCATAATAGTATCTAAAGTATATTCAATAATTTTATTTATTGTGACATACTTTTTTGATTTCTTTAATTCATTTATTTTACTAGCATATGTTCCTAATAAGATAACTAATATTGAGTTACCAAGTCCATACATAAACATTAATAATATGCTATAAAATAACTGCCCTTTAATGGTTGATATAGATAATATTGTCAATAAGGCAGGTGTGGAACACGGTGATAATACTAACCCACTTAGTAATCCCATAATAAATGATCCAATATAGCCTTTTTTACTATTTAATTTTAGAATATTATTCTGTTTGATAACATTAATAATATTCATATTATTTAATAACATCAGTAATAATATAAATGCTAATAGAAGATAAATATACTTACCAAATATAGATAGGAAGTTACTAATAAATGTAGCAAGAAACCCTATCATCATAAATGATATTATCATTCCAATAGCATATACTAGTGAAATAAGAAAAGATTCTTTCTTATCATATTTATTTTCTTTAACATAACCAATTATCAATGGTATGGTAGATAGATTACATGGTAAGAATGATGTCAATATTCCACTAAATAAGGCTATTAGAGGCGCTAAAAGTGGTTGGGTAGTAAATATATCATTAAGCATATTTATACCCCAATTCTTTGAAAATATTGATTATTTCTTCATATGTTAATGTGCCTTCATGAACTTTAAGTAATTTACCATTGGCATCATAGAAAAATTGTGTTGGTGTAACATTAATAATAAAGTCTTTTTGCAAAGAACGATTAATATTAAAATCAACAAATTTGATAATAATCTTATTCTTCATTTCAGTATTTAATTTTATTAAATCAGGTACCATTGATTGACAACTAGTACAATCGCTACGTCCAACATCTAATAAAACAGGTACTCCTTTATTTAGAACATCATCTTTTTTAAAGGTATTAGTAATATAAAGATTCCAGATATTATTATCTTTATTATGATATTTAACATATCCAATAATATTAATTACAACTATTAAACATATAATGACAATGATTAGTTTTTTCTTTTGCATAATACCTCATTTTTCAATCTTTAATAATAATTCATCTATCTCATTCATTAGATATTTCTTATCTTCTTTATTTAATTTAAGACAAGATCCTACCTGACTATGAATATTCTTTGTTTTATCATATGCTTCTATTCCTTTTTTTGATAAAGAAAACAAAAAGATACGATCATCATTAGGGTCTACTTCTCTAACAATCAGTCCTTTGGCTTCTAGTTTTTTTAATAATGGTGAAAGTGTTCCTGAATCTAAAAACATCTTCTTGCCTAAATCTTTAATACTAATTTTTTTATATTCAAATAAAGCCAGAATAACAATATATTGTGTATAAGTTAATTCATACTTCTTTAAGTATGGCTCATACTTTCTAGTTATTTCCTTGGCGCAAGCATATAGTTTAAAGCATATTAGTTCTTCAATATCATTAGTCATAAACTCTCCATTACATTTTAATTGTATACAATCAAATTATATTTGTCAACAAAAAAACTCCTATTTGGAGTTTTATGTGTAAAACTAATATTCTGCTTGCGATAAAGCATCTTCTACGGCTGATATTATCCCTTCACTCGAATATGTAGCTCCCGATACAACACTAACGTTAGTTGAATTACCGCTAATTATCTTGCTTGGGATTGAATTCCAAGCACTTTGAAATTGACGTTGCGAATCATTTTCACTAACTAAGTTAATACTAGTTATTTTATCATTGGCTATTGTGACAGATACTTCTGTTGTACCACTATATCCTCTACCACTGCCTGTATAAGTGCCATCTTTATATTTTTGTGATGTTGAAGTAGATGTACTTGTTGACGTCGATACACTGGTTGATGTTGAAGTACTTGTTGATACTGATGCGCTTGTAGAAGTTGATACACTTGTTGAATTAGTTATCTTAGCAGCCTCAGCTTGGGATAAAGCATCTTCTACAGCTGATATTATTCCTTCACTAGAATATGTAGCTCCTGATACAACACTAACATCAGTAGAATTACTACTAATTATCTTACTTGGAATTGAACTCCATGCACTTTGAAATTGTCTTTGTGAATCATTTTCACTAATTAAATTAATGCTAGTTATTTTATCATTTTTAATCACTACTGATACTTTAGTTGTACCGCTATATCCTCTACCACTACCTGTATATGTACCATCAGCATACTTAGATATTACTGTTTCAGTCGTACTAGATGTTGGTGCATATGTAGTAGCTAGTTGATCTACGCCTAAATAAGTACCTGCTGTTCCTGCAACGGCAAGAGTAGCGACAGCATATTCATTTAAAACTTTATCATTAATAACCATTTTAGCATTATTTTTAGGACATATGCTTGTACAATTTAAGCAATTAATACATTCGCCACTACGAACTAAGTTAACGGCATCAAGATTAATTCCCATTGCACATTTATTAGTACATGCCTTACAAGGACCACATACTGATTTTTCTTTTTTGATATTCAATATTCTTACTTTTGATAGGATACTAAATATAGCACCTAATGGACATAAATAACGACAAAAGAATCTTTCTATAAATAAATCTCCAACTGTTATAAATGCTAGAATAATGATTCCTATTAAATAATTTTGAAAAGCAAAAGCCGGATTTAACATCTGGGCTAAAGCATCCCAAGGACTAGATCCTAATGGCAATGTTATAACTGATGTCCATACAAAACCAGCAATAAAAATTAATACTACATATTTAACATATTTTAAATATTCATCAACTTTTTGATTAATATGATAATTTATCTTAAATACTTTTCTTCCTATTAAATTAACGATATCATTGTATGTTCCAAACATACACATCCATCCACAAAAGAATCTACCTAATATCATAGTTGATATTGATAAGACAATGATTAGACCGCAATCAACCAAAATAGAAGCAAAATTAGAACTAAACAAGTCAACAAATAGTGTTTTTACCTCAGCAAAAGCTGTGCCTACTAATCCAGGTAAAAAGATAAAGAATAATAATTGAACTATCATTCTAAATATCTTATTATTTTGAAATTTTTTCATTTATCCCTCCTTATTTTAAATTTTTTATTTGTTAAAATAAATTTGTCAGTTAAGTTGCTTGTAAGATATATATTTCTATTATTATCTATAATAATAGCACTAAGCATATGGTTGTTTTCAATTAATTTTAAACTTTCTAATCCTTGAACAAAACATCCTGTTGATAATCCTTCTGCATCAAAAGATTTATCAGCAATAATAGTAATACTTTTAATATCATTAGCAGGTAAACCTGTTTTAGGATTTATGATATGGTTACCCCTTTCATTAGTTCCAGATGTTACAATCGATTTATTTGTTAAATCAAGATAACCAATTGGTGTTCTTTCTTTTTGAAAAGGATTTTGGATACCAACACGCCATAAATTACCATTATTTAAACCTTTAACGTATATATTACCACCTAAATCGATTAAAGCATCTTCGATGGAATATTTATTTAAAATATCTACTATCAAATCGGTTGCATAACCTTTTACCATTGATCCTAAATCTATTCCCATACCTTTATTTTTTAACTTAATTAGATTTGGTTCTTTTAACAAAATATTTTTATAATTAACTAAGTTTAATGATTCTTTTGTATCTTGATTATTTTTTAATGCATCAATTAATGGTTTAACTGTAATATCTTCATAACCCAAAGTCATATCACAATATTTAATACTCTCTTTGATTAAGGTAAATACTTTATTATCAACCTTAACGTAATCGGTACTATTATTAATTTTAGAAATGTCACTATCTTCTTTATAAATAGAACATAAATCATCTAAATCATAAAGCAATTTTAATATTTCTGCTTCAGCATCTGAATTATTATTAAAATAGATATTAACTATTGTTCCAAAGACATATAAATTATTTATAAGAATCACTTCCTCAATATAATTATTATATAATTTTAAAAAAGAAATGTGATATCAATGTGAAGAAAAAATAAATAAAAAGTGTTAGTCAATTTAGACTAACACTTTAATTTCATAATGGCAGAGGTGGAGAGAATCGAACTCCCATCAACGGTTTTGGAGACCGGTATGCTACCATTGTACCACACCTCTAACGCTTTTGATTATAGCATAAGATTTGCGGTTATACAACAAAAAAAGTAGCATTGCTACTTTTGAATAAACTTTAATAATAATGTATATGTTAAAGTTGAATTAGTTAAGTTTCCACCTTTACCATATGAAAGTGTAACAGTGAATGTTTTTGTCTCTCCAGCTTTAATAACTTCATCCAATGTTAAACCATCATATTCTGCACTTAATGGGTAAATATCTGTCTTTTGTGTTCCATTAATAAATTTGCCTTCAGTAAGTCCACTTGTATAAGCATCAATATTACCATCATTTTTAACAGTAACTAAATATGTAATACTATCCCCTTGTGTTGGAAGAGTTGCACTAAATACTAATGTATTGCCATTTACCTTAGTTTGCGTTGCATTATTTACAGCTGTTCCATTTACCTTAGTTGGTACAATGCTTTCTACTTTTGTATTAAATACAGCAGCCGCCTCTTTAGTTGTATTGCTTACACTAAATTCTGAAACAAAATATGTTATTCCTGCAGCAGCGACAATTATTATTGCACATATCAATTCAGTTTTAAATTTTCTTATTTCTAACTCACTCATATTTATCTCCTATTATTACTTACAATTTATCATATTTTTGATTATTTTACAAGTGTAACACAAAAGGATGCCTAAGCACCCTTATTTAATGTAATTTGTGTTGTTTTAGTCTGTCCATCACGAATATAAGTAACTGTAATTGTAGAACCAATTGAATATTTATATAATATTGTTCTAAATTTTGCAATAGAATTAATATCATAATTATCAATCTTTGTTATTACATCGCCCTTTTGTAGTCCAGCATTCGCAGCTGGATATCCAGATTGCGTACTTACTATTACAACTCCAGTACTAATATCATCACTTATATTTATATCGTTTTGTCTTAATGTTGATGTGTTATTAATTGCTGATATTGTTGCTCCAATGGTTGGTCTTTCAATTGGCTTTCCCTGTACTAGATATTGTTCAGCATTCATTACTGCTTCAATAGGAATAGCAAAACCGATTCCTTCAGCTGAATCTTTAATTAGTTTCATTGAAGTAATACCAATAACCTCACCATTTATATTGCACAATGGGCCACCACTATTACCAGAGTTGATAGCAGTATCTGTTTGAAGTACTTCCATAACATAAGTACCACCACTAGTCAAAGAAACAGTAACTTCTCTATTAGTATTTGATAATATGCCTCTTGTAACTGTTCCCTGATAATTGATTCCTTCTGGACATCCTACTGCAAATACAGTATCACCTATCTGGGTATTAGTGCTATCACCAATGGTAGCAGTTGCCATAACAAATGATTTATCAACACGTAATATTGCAACATCTATATATTGATCGCTACCAAGTAATGTTGCATCGGCACTCTCTTTATTATTGTTGGTTACTTTTATAGAAGAACCATTTTCAATAACATGCTGATTAGTAATAATATATCCATATTTATCATCAGTTTTATAAACTACACCACTACCAGTCGCATATAATGTTCCATACTGATATGTTTGAACTACAACAACTGCATCATACACTTTTTTGATTGATTCTGATAGTGAATCATTTGATGTAATAGAAACATTTTCATTTTTAGTATTTGTAGTTAAATTTTGTGGAACAAACTTGTAGACTAAAATAGTACCTATTATCCCAACAAATAAACATACTATCGGAATAATTATCTTTTTTAGATTTTCCTTCATAATCCTCCTAGTTATATTTAGTAATATCATACCAATTACTTGGAAGTCCTATATGATTTAAAATGAAGTTTAGGCTTACTGTATTTACTTTATCGTCTAATATTTGAACCTCACGTTGAATTTCATTCATCATGGCATCAAATTCATCTTTTTCAAGCATTTCTTTTAATATAATTATCAAACAGAAAAGATCATGTTTACCATAAGCATATTCATCATCAACTTGCTCTATATTAAGCATTTGATGATATTTACTATCCGGTATTTCTTTTTGTGTTTGATGAGTATATAAAACATCTTCATGAGCACATACATTACGGAAATTAGCTAGAATAGAAAGATAAATACTTGTTGTTTCAATATCTAGATTATAATTTTCAGCTACTAGAAGTTGATCTTCAGTTTTCATAATATTAAATAATTCAGAAATTATTCCATATGATAAAACTTTTACTAGTACCCACATTGGAACATATCCATAATTATTCATATAATGGTATGTTGCTTCGTGTTTATCGCCATTAACTCTAATTTGTCTCTTCATTTTATTTAAGATATCTCTTACTTGTCTAGATTTCATTGGATTTTGACTAAAGTTTTTGGGATTAAGATATTCTTTATCATTATATCCATATTTTTTAGACAAAACATAACTAATAATTGATTTCATATTAGTTTCAGTGATAGAAAGATATTTAAACATAATGTTACGCAAGTTACGATCGAATGAAAAAACAGCATATAATTCCTCAAAAGTTGTCCCCTGAATATATCTATTGCTTGTTTCTCTATCTTGCATAAAAAGGTAACGGTAAGCGACAATAAAAAAGTAACTTTCTCTTAAAAGCAAGTCTTTAGCTTTTTCTTCATTATTGATAACTAGGCCACGTTCTCTTAGGATGCCAATTTGTTCGTCTAGTGTCTTAAATATTTTAGCCTGCCCCATACACTTCACCTATTATCAATTATATCATATTCCCTCCTATTTAATAATTCTATTTTTATAATGTGAAAAAAATGTGTCTAATGAGTGAATTTATTATATAATTTAGATGGTGAATTATGGATAAGATAGAAGAACTACAAAAGTATATTGATGAATCAAATAACATTGTTTTCTTTGGTGGTGCTGGTGTATCAACTGAAAGTGGCATTAAAGATTTTAGAAGTAAAGATGGTCTTTATAATATGAAATATGATTATCCACCAGAAGAAATATTAAGTCACAGTTTCTTTATCTCAAAAACCAATGAATTTTATAAGTTTTATCGTGATAAATTAAATTGTTTAAATGCTGAACCTAATATATGTCATAAATACTTAAAAAAGTTAGAAGATAGTGGAAAACTAAAAGCGATAGTAACTCAAAATATTGATGGATTACATACTAAAGCTAAATCTACTAATGTTTTAGAATTGCATGGCTCTATATATCACAATTATTGTATGGATTGTAATAGATTCTATGGCCCAGAAATAGTATTTAATAGTACTGATATTCCCCATTGTGAATGCGGTGGAATTATAAAACCAGATGTTGTTTTATATGAAGAACCACTTGATGAAGATATTATTAATAGAACAATTAATGCGATAAGTAATGCTGATTTATTGATAGTAGCAGGAACTTCATTAACTGTTTATCCCGCTAGTAGTTTTATACTTTATTTTAGAGGTAAACATTTAATAATAATCAATAACGATTCAACGACATTTGATAGTCGTGCTAATTTAGTTATTCATGATAAATTAAATAATGTTTTTTCAAAATTAAAATGAGTCTTTTGACTCATTTTATAGTTCTGCATAACGATCAAGTATCTCTTTATGCTGTTTTTTGCATTCACGATACCATCTTTTATAACTATGACTTGATGGCTGATAAGCGAAGAAATCATAGTGTTCATTATCTTTAACATTAATACTAAATATAAAGGTATAAATATGTTCATTTAAATCTTTATAAACACATAAGATACGATTATGCTCCATATTGCTTGGTAAAGTTTCTGTTAGTAATTTAACTTGTATTTTCTTTTCTTCACCTGCAGCGGCATCTAAAGTTGTAAATAACTTTTGATTTTCTTCCATACTTTCTGATTGCGTTCCAACTATGTCATTGCCTGTTAATAAATCATAAAATTTAATATTTGTCGCAACACCATAACCGATATTTTTAATCATAATAGTAATAGACATATAGTTATTTTCTCTGCGTATTATCTCTTCATCACTTAAATCACTATATTTTTGATGATAATTTCTCCCAATGAATGTTAAATAATACTTATAAGGATCTAACTTATTATTAGATGCTATATTATCTAGAACTAAATATGGTTTATGTTGTTCACTATCATCACTTTCGATACGACGATTAGTAATATATACTGTTACTATCATAGTGATAATAGAGATAATCATACTTATATATACGTTCATCTTTTTACCCTCTTTTTAACCTTAAATGGTCCTTTTATATCTTTTTCTTTATCAAAAACAATATTTGTTTTTGCAACAAACGTAATAACTAAGACTAAAAGTATGCCATAAATAATATAACCTTGTCTACTATCCCTTAGAACATAGACTATTGAAGCATATGCAAATAGTGCATCAATTAAGTATATTATTAATACTGTTTGTCTTTGTGAGAAATTTTGCTTTAATAATTGATGGTGAATATGAAATTTATCAGGGGTTGAAATTGATTCACCTTTCAACGTTCGCCTAATTATGGCAAATAAAGTATCTAAGATTGGAATAGCAAGAATTAATAATGGAACGATTAAAGATGTTAATGTAACATTCTTAAATCCCATTAATGCTAAAGCAGAAATAATAAATCCTAAAAACATTGATCCTGAATCACCCATAAATATTTCAGCGGGATTAAAGTTATGAACTAAAAATCCTAATGTTGAACCTAACATTATAAATGTTAAGACATATTCTAATCCATTAGATCCGCGTATATATGAAATAATACCAATTGTTAAGAAATAAATACTGCTAATTCCTGATGCTAATCCATCTAGCCCATCTATTAAGTTAATACAATTAATACATCCTAGTACAAAGAAGACACTTAATATACATGAGAATATATCAAAGTTGATATATATACCAAATGCACTGATATCATGCATTACAAAGCCACCATAGAATACTAAAACGCAGGCAGCTAATACTTGTCCTAAGAATTTAATTTTAGCTTGTAAAGGCTTAATATCGTCAAACACTCCGGTTAGAACAATAATGAAACTACCAATTAAAACGGCATTCATTTGCTGACTACCTGTACCACCATAAATCATATATCCAACTAAGAATCCACCAAATATAGCTAAACCACCTAAACGAGGCATTGGTTTAGTATGTACTTTTCTTGCATTTGGTATATCCATAGCGCCTACATGTTCAGCAATTTTTTTAACAACTGGAACAAAAAAAACTACAAATATAAATGGTATTAAAATTTTTGGAAGTAAATCAAGCATAAAATCACCTAATTAATTATAACATATAAAAGAAAAAAGAGACATAAGTCTCAAAATTTAGTTACTGTACTTAGAAAGAAATCCATTAAGAAATTAACTATTAAATAAGAAAGTGCCATAGAAATTAAGACATAAGTAGTAATTATTTGTACTGTTCTATTCTTTCTAAAGAATCGATCTATATTTAATGATGATATGCACCAAATACAAAGTGGTGTAATTATAAAGTATAAAATAGTCCTAATATTCATCTAACTTACCTATTCTTCTAATATGTCTTTCAGCATTAGAAAATTCTGTATTAAAGAATTCTTTTAATATACTTTTTACTTTAAACATAGGCATATCAGCACTAAAAGCAACAACATTAGAATCATTATCTAATCTAGATAATTTCATTTCTTTAGCATTGCATGGTTTAGCACAACGAATACCTTTTACTTTGTTGCAAGCAATAGACATTCCTATACCTGTTTTGCATATAGCAATACCTAAATCAACTTGTTTATTATTAACTGCGTTACAAAGTTTATGTGCATAATCAGGATAATCCACACTTATGGTAGCATTATCAGTACCAAAGTCTACAACTTCGTAATTTTTTAAATATTTCTTTATTCTCTCTTTTTGATCATAACCGGCATGATCACTTGCTATTCCTATTTTCATATTAACACCCTCTTAATTATATCATACAACAAAAAAAGAAGTTTCCTTCTTCTTAAGCTTTTTTACCATAACGTTTGTTGAATTTTTCAACATTTCCTGTCTTAGCAGTATTGCCTTGCTTGCCAGTATAGAATGGATGGCATTGATTGCAAATTTCAACTGTAATTTCAGGTTTAGTTGATCTTACTTCAAACTTATTGCCGCATGATGCGCATGTAACAACAGTCTTTTCATACTTTGGATGAATATCTTTCTTCATTTTGTTTCCACCTTTCCGCCATAGCCTTGGTAGGCCATAGAAATTAATGCGTTTATATTATAGCAAAGATAAAATACTTGTGCAAGAGAAATTTATTCCTCTATATCTTTTATCTTAATATTTGCTCCAACATCTCTAAGTTTATTTTCAATATTTTCATATCCCCTTAATATATGATCTGCATCCATAATGGTAGTTTTTCCTTGTGCACTTAGTGCCGCAAGGACTAAGCAAGCACCAGCTCTTAAATCAGTAGCTTTAACTATCTTACCTTTTAAATTACTAGGTCCTTTGATACTAATAGTACGATTGTCTACCTTTATATCAGCACCCATTTCTACTAAATATGGTACATTTTGAAATCTATTTTCATATATAGTCTCTTCAATAGTACTAACTCCTTTAGCTTGTGTTAAAAGAGTAGTAAATGGTTGTTGTAAATCGGTTGGAAATCCAGGATATCCTAATGTTCTAGCATTAACTGCCTTTAATTTTTTACTTCTAGAGACAATGATATAATCATCTCCAAATTCCATTGGAACTCCCATTTCTTTCATCTTTGATGTTAATGATTCAATATGTTCTGGTATTAAGTTTGATATTTTTAGTTTTTCACCAGCTAATGCTCCGGCAATAACATAAGTTCCAGCTTCAATACGATCTGGTATTACTTCAATATAGCAAGAATATAATTTTTTAACGCCAACGATGGTTATTTCACTAGTTCCAGCACCTTTAATATTAGCACCCATTTGATTTAAGAATGTTGCAACATTAACTATTTCTGGTTCTTTCGCAGCATTATCTAAGATTGTGGTACCTTCTGCTTTACAAGCAGCAAGCATAACATTAATTGTTGCGCCGACACTTGGTACATCAAAATAGATATGTGCACCTTTAAGTTTCTTTGCAGTAATAGTAAATTTATTGCCCTCTTCTTTAACTTTAGCTCCTAATGCTTCAAAGGCTTTTAGGTGAAGATTTATTGGTCTAGCACCAATTGAACATCCACCTGGAAAATACATCTCTACGTGCTTATATTTGCCTAATAAAGCACCCATAAAATAATAAGAGGCACGAAGTTTTTTAGAAATACTTTCTGGTATTTCTTTATTATCAATTGAACTAGAATCAATAATCATTACTTCTTCTTTTCTCTTTACTTTAGCACCTAAGAATTCTAATATTTCGTTTAAAGCTTCAATATCAGATATATTAGGTATATTATCTATTGTTACTATTCCATCAGACAAAAGAGAAGCAGGAACAAGCGCTACGGCGCTATTCTTAGCTCCTGATACTTTAATTTCACCTTTTAGTGTATTACCACCAATTATTTCTATCTGCTTCATAGAACACCTACTTATTACGTAGTAATTCTACTTTATCTTTTACTACTTGTTGTAAATTAGCTTTACCAGCTCCAATAACCTTACGAGGATCATATACTTCTTCGTCAAGGTTTAGAAGTTCTCTAACTCCTTTAGTCCACGCAATTTGAAGGTCAGTATTAACATTTAATTTAGCTACTCCACAATCAATGGCATGTCTAATCATATCATCTGGTATACCACTTCCACCATGAAGTACTAATGGTAATCCAGTTGCTTCTTTAATTTCTTCCATACGCGTAAAGTCTAGTTTAGGTTCACCTTTATATATACCATGAACACTGCCTAAAGCAGGTGCTAAAAAGTCAATGCCAGTTTCTTTCATTTTAACTGCATCTTCTACTTTAGTATAAATATCTTCATTATCTAAATTTTCTTTTGCTACTCCAATAGCACCAATTTCAGCTTCTACACTGATATTTTTGTCTTTAGCATAATTAACTACTTCTTTAGTATTAGCAATATTTTTATCTAATGGTAAACGAGATCCATCATACATAACACTAGTAAATCCAGCATCTATAGCTTTAAAACATCCTTCATATGTACCATGATCTAAATGTAATACTACTGGTATAGTAATATCTAAATCCTGTACTAATCCACGAACAATATTTGCTACTGTAACATAGCCACCCATATATTTAACAGCACCTTCTGATACTCCTAATATAACTGGTTCATCTAATTCTTGGCATTCCTCTAATATGTATCTTGTCCACTCTAAATTATTGATGTTGAAATGTGGGATAGCATAATGTCCATCCTTAGCATCAATCATCATTTGTTTTGCATTAATTAACATATAATCACATCCTATCAACTTAATTATATAACAAAATAAAAAGAATAACCATTTATTGGTTATTCTTTAACATACTTCTTTACAAATGGAATATGTTTTAATATCTTATTTAACTCTTCTTTTCCAAAGATGTTTAACATTATATTACCTTTGTAAGTTACTAAAGCGTATACAATAGATCCAACTAAAGCATATACAATTATTACAACGATAGACATTGATCTTGTACTAACATTAATTGGGAATATAAAGTTAAGTATAAATAAACTTGCTAACATAATTAGATTTGCAATAACAATATTAAATCCAATCTTATATGTTGGCTTAAAGTTAATTTTATATTTCTTATTTAATGAGTACATTGCAATAATAATGGATAGAATATAACCAATGATTGATGCTAAAGTAGCTCCGTAGTAAACAGGTAGTCCTACTGAATAGCAGAAATTCATCGTTGGTATATTCATAGCAGCATTATAGACAAGTCCTACTAATAATGAAATAAATACTTCTTTATGCATATTTAATGCTTGTAATATAACTAATGTTACCAAGAATAATGCTGCTGGTATTTCAGATAATATCAAGAACATAAAGACACTTGGTCCATATTGAGTAACACCATAGAATGCTTGCCATACTGGTTGTGCTAAGAATGATAATCCTATACACATTGGTATTACTAAAAACAATGTCATTTGATATGTCTTATTAATCTTCTTTTCAACATCATTCATATCTTTTTGAGCAAAAGATGCTGATATATGTGGAATTAAACTAATACAAAATCCAGATACTACTGCTTGGACAATGGATAATAATTTAGAACCCCAAGTTGTCATATCACTTACTATTGCTTCTGAAACTACTGTTGAAAAGCCTAATCTTCTTAATGTTGGACCAACAGTAAACATATCAATCATTTGATATCCTGATGTCATACAAGCAATTAATAAGAATGGGAAAGCATAATATGCTAACTTCTTAATCATTGTTTTTGTAGTAATAGCTTTTTCATCATCTGATTCTTTATAATCTTTAACTTTTAATTCTTTGGCTTGATGCATTTTAAATAATAGATATCCTATAGCTGCCATAGCGCCTACTGAAGCTCCAAAGACGGCGATAGAAACAGAATTAGTTAAACCTAAATGCCACATATTTAAAGCAAGATAGCTTCCAACAATAATAAATGTAACACGTACTATTTGTTCTACTACTTGGCTTATTGATGTTACGGCAATATATTTATGACCTTGTAGATAGCCTTTCATAATACTTAAAACAGATACAAATACTAATGATAAAGCAGATACTCTAATAACTGTTGTAATATCTTCTACTGTATTACCGCCTTGCGCTGTACCCATAATTTGATATGCGAATATTGGTGCAAATAAGTATAGTGCCACTAAACATATAATTGATAGAGCAACTGTTAACTTTAATCCAATATGGTAAACTTCTTCTTTTTTCTTATAATATCCTAAAGTGTAATACTCACTTACTATTTTAGAAATAGCAAAAGGAAGCCCTACTGTAGCAAGTGAAGTAAACAAATCATAAAAAGCATAAGCGTAGCCATATAATGCACCGCCTTGTGTTCCTACAATTTTATAAAAAGGAATGACATATATTATTCCTAATATTTTACAAATAACTATTCCTAATGATGCTATAAAAGCGCCTTGGACAAAGTTGTTCTTTTTCATAGTTCACTTCCCTGTTTAATTATACTATATTTTACTATATCTTAAAATAACTAAATTACTAATCTTTACATTTTAATAATTAAAGGTAATATTATTGAAAAATAACTATAAAAATTAAAAATAGTCTACATTGTAAACTATTTATGATAAGATTCATTGTTATTTATCTTATATGCACGATATATTTGTTCTAAAAATATGACTCTAAACAATTGATGTGGAAATGTTAATTTAGAAAATGATATCGATGCATTTGCTATACTCTTTATTGAATCATCTAATCCATTTGATCCACCAATAATAAATGTTAAATTAGAATGTTGCATCTCCATATTACGAAGATATTCAGCAAAAGATAAACTATCATATTCTTTAGAATTAATATCTAAAATAATAATATAATCTTTATTATTGATATGCTTTAATATCTCTTTTGCTTCTAATATTTTATTATTATCTGTATTGTAATCAGGAACTTCAATTATTTCTAATTTAGTATATTTAGATAATCTCTTTTTATACTCTTCTATTGCTTCGCGATAAAAACTCTCTTTTATTTTGCCTACAGCGATTAATTTAATCATAGTTTTATCAACTCTGTTCTTTCTTTTTGATTTGAAACAATAATATGCTTAATACTCATATCTTTCTTTTTTAATGTATCTTTTAAAGTAGCTAAAGCTAAATCAGGATCATTATTTTCTTCACTTAAGTGAATCATAACTACCCCTTTAGTTTTTTGACCTATAAAGGCACATAAATATCTTGATGCATCCTTATTAGATAAGTGACCTTTATCACTCAATATTCTTTGCTTTAAATAATATGGATATGAACCATTCATTAACTTTTCAATATCATGATTAAATTCAAGACAGTAATAAGTACAATTTTGAAGTAAAAGATAATTTTTATTATTAATAAATCCTGTATCTGTAATATATGCTAAAGATTCATCATCTTCAACAAATATATATCCTTGTGAATCGTTAGCATCATGTGATGTTTTAAATACTTTAATGGATAATGTGTCCAAAACAGTATTTTCTTCCATAATGTAATAACTTTCAATTGGAATTAATCTTGATAATTCTTTATACATCTTAGTAGATAAAAATATGGTTGGATGATATTTCTTTAAAAATATCTTTAAACCATTAACGTGGTCTGCATGTGTATGAGTCAAAATAATAATATCTATATCGCTAGGACTAACATTTAAATCTTTCAACTGACGTTCAACATAACCAGCTGTAGTACCTAAATCGACTAGAATATTATGATGCTTAGTGGCAATAAAAGTTGAATTACCTTTACTGCCACTAGCTAGTACACTAAATTTCATTAGTACATACTCATAGGGTTAATTGAATAACCACCACGGAATGGATATCCTACATAAATACTGAAATGCAAATGTGGTCCTGTAGCATATCCCGTTGAACCTATATGTCCTATTACTTGGCCTCTTTCAACTGTTTGTCCAACAGTTAAGAAAGTACTTAAACGAATCATGTGTTCGTACATTGAATAATAACCATTTTGATGGTTGATAATAACATAGTTACCCATACTGCCATTATAGTTTATTGCAACGACAACACCACTATCGGCTGCATATATATTAGCTCCATAACCACCAACATAGATATCTGTTCCATCATGTAATTCTCCCCAACGATATCCGTACGGAGAAGTAATTGACCATCCTGGATCAGTAGGCCATCTCCAGTTACCAGTACCAGTATTTGATACATATCTTGTACCAATTCTTACTACTTCGTTAACAACTGGTGTTATTTCTTCTTTCTTAATACCATCGATGTAGTTGATTACACCATTAACAGTCTTAACATTTTGATAAACTCTAATTAATCCATTTGATCCATCTTGTGAAACTACTCTAGATCCACTTATTAATGATGAATCATAAACTTCATCTGTTTGATATTTTTCTTCTTGATCCTTAACTACATATTCTTCAATTACAACATGTATTTGTGGATCTGGAATACTAACATTAACTTGTTGCCCAGAATATAATAAAACATTGGCATTATGTAGATTTGGGTTAGCAAGTAAGAAATCATTAACACTTGTTTTATTGTTGTATGCTACTTCTTCAACTGTTTCACCATCTTTAACTGTGTATTGAACATTAGATGGATTATTACCATATAAAAGGTATTTAGCGATTGAATCAGTATCAGTATAAATAGTATTAGATACTGAAATATGTCCAGCTTTTACTGTTATATCATCACTTAAATATATATTATTAGTATAACTGCCTGTACTAGTAAACATTATCTGTTTATTATTCATATAAGCATCATATTTATCAGATCCTACATATGATTTAATAACATTGGTAACAGCATTAGTAAAATAATCTTTATTAGTTGTATATAATTTCTTTGTTGTTTGAGTATTGTCGATATCGGTAAATTTAATAGTAAATTGATAGCCATCAACAGTAAAATTATTATTCTCGGCGATGATATCATAAACCTTTTTAACATCATCTACTTGTGAACTATATGTATTTACTTTAACTATTTCAAGTCCTTCTGGGGCATAAACTGCTGATACTTTTAATTTAGTTTTAATCTCATTACCTTTATCATTAATATATTTTTCTAATTCATCTTTTGAAGCGATAGTTCCTATCTTTTTGGCATCTAAATATACTTCATAATGAACATTTGGCTCATAGTTTTTGTCACCATTAAAACCAAGGATAAATATCCCTGTTGAAATTAAAAGCAATATAACTATGATTCCAATTTTTTTCAAATTATCCTCTTTCTAACTCTCTTCTTCGTTAGTGAAATTAATAAATGTACTTGTATTTCTCTTAAATACTAAGTTAATTGTTGCAGTAGGTCCATTACGGTGCTTAGCAACAATAAATTCTGATTTAGATGTAAATTCATCAATTGATGCCTCTTTATTGTAATAATCTTCACGATGTAAGAATGCAACAATATCGGCATCTTGTTCAATTTGCCCTGATTCACGTAGATCACTCATTAGTGGTCGTTTATCTTCTCTATCTTCAACACGACGTGATAACTGTGCTAAAGCGATTACAGGAACTTCTAATTCCATGGCAAGTGTCTTTAATGAACGTGATATTTCAGCTACTTCTTGTTGACGATTACCACTTTCAACATAACGACTACTACCACTAACTAACTGTAGGTAATCGATTACAACAGCGCCAAGTTTTCCTTGTTCACTGGCAAGTCTACGACATTTAGAACGAATATCAGTAATATTAATTCCTGGTGTATCATCAATAAATATTTTAGTATCAGCTAATTTACTTATTGCTTCATTAAATCTCTTCCAATCATTATGTTCAAGTTTACCAGTCATTAATTTACCTAAATCAATTTGTCCTGCTGATGCTATCATACGAGTTGTTAACTGTTCAGCACTCATTTCCATATTGAATATGGCTACTGGTAAATTAGATGTTTCTGAAATATTAACAGCAACGTTTAATGCAAAGGCTGTTTTACCCATACCGGGACGAGCAGCGACAATGATTAATTCATTTGGATGCAATCCAGCAGTAAGATGATCAATATCTCTAAATCCAGTAGATACTCCTGTTATTTCACCCTTGTTTTCAGATAATTGTTCAATATCTGATTGAGCTTTATAAAGGACATCTTGAATCTTATTAAATTCTGTACCTCTTCTTGTTCTAACAACATTTAATATATCTTTTTCAGCATTATCTAAGATATCACTAACAGATGATGTTGAATCAAAACCACTATTAACAATATTAGTTGCTTCGGTAATTAATCTTCTAAGTGTTGCTTTTTCTTCAACTATCTTTATATATTCATCGACATTGGCAGCAGATGGTACAACATTAACTACTTCAGTTAAATATTCTACTCCACCAATATGTTCTAGTTGTTTTTCATCTGATAATTCAGCAGTAACTGTTGTTAAATCAATTGCTGTTCCTTTATCAGTTAACTTTGCTATGGCATTAAAGATAATGCCATTAGGTTCAGAATAAAAAACATCCTTGTTTAATACTTCCAAAGATTTTTGAAGAGCATACTTAGACATAAACATAGATCCAAGTATTGATTGCTCTGCTTCAAAATTGTGTGGCATTACTCTTTCAGTCATAAAGTCTACCTTTCTTTTACTACTTCTACCTTAATTTGGGCATGAACTTTTTTATGTAGTTCAACGTCGACCACATGTGTACCTAACGATACAATATCATGGTCTAAACTAATTTTCTTTTTATCTATCTTATAACCCTTTTCATTTAGAACTTCGGCTATTTTCTTAGTAGTTACACTTCCAAAGACTTGATCTTTATCACCTGTTTTAACTTTAAACGAAAATTTTTCTTTTTCCATTTTCTTTTTTAAATCTTCCATATCTTTGATAAGAAGTTCTTCTTGTAATGCATTTTCGGCATTAGTTTTATTTAGATGATTAATATTACCAGTTGTTGCTGCAACAGCATCACCTTTAGTAATTAAATATGTTCCGTAACCATCTTTGACATCAATAATAGATCCTGGTTGATGATTTTTAAGCTTTGTATTCAAAATTATTTTCATAAGCACCTCACGTACTGAATATTATACAATAAATAAGAAATAAAGGAAAATCACTTATTTTTTAATTTCTGAGCAAAAAGATGTATTTTTTGCATACGATGATGCAATCCTGATTTAGTTAATGGTATTCCTGTTTCTAAGGAAACAATATGACTTAGTTCAGATAAAGAGGCATCAGGATATTTAATACGATATTCTGCTACTTCTCTAACTTTATCATCTAATAAATCATAAGCATCTTTTTCTTTTATAAGATTGATATCATCTATTTCTTCATTAGAAGCATTAATCGATTTATCAACATTAGCTTGTTCGCAATTATTAAGACGATTAGTCATATTCATATGATCTCGATATATACGAATATCTTCATAATACATTACTGCTTTAGGAGCTTCTATAATACGAAGAAAGTCCCCTATTTTTTCAGCTTCTTTAATATAAACCATATATTTTTTACTACGTTCCACTATTTTGCTGTTTAAATAGAATGAATTTAGCATACCAGTAAGAAACATAGCATATTCATATGTATTAACTAAGAATTCTAAGTGATAACGTGATTTTTTAGGATCATTAATACTACCTGTACTTAGAAAGACACCTCTTAAATAAGCTTGCTCTAATGATGTATCATCATACAAATAATTTTTTGGTATATCTTCATCTAATGATAAATCAGAGTTTATTATATCTAACTTATCAGTAATTTTGATAATAAAAAGATAATTTTTATTAAAATTATATCCTTTACGAACAGTAACTTGTGGTTCTATGCCATAAGCATTTTTTATTAATTTAATTGTTCTATTTGCAGCATATATATTCTCAGTAGTGATAACAATATCATTAGCACTAATACTGCCTATATTATGAATAATGGCACTTAATTCACTACGAACTGTAGCCATTTCAATTTCATTTGAACTTACTTCTGATTTAACAGTACTAGTAAATGACATAGTATCACTTCCTTATATTAGATTTGAGAATATGTGGAATGCAAGTTTCATTGTATTATGTCTTATTTGTTTAGAATCCAATATAACAAAGTCATCTGTTATAATTTGTACTCCCATTTTATTAATTGCTTCTTCATCAAAGACGACTGGGTCTTTTTGTTCTTCTGAAGCATACTTTTTGATTAAATGTGGTTGAATCTTACCAGTATTAACGATAACCATATCCACGTGTCTATTTCCTAAATGTTTATTGAGAGCTTTAATATGATCACTTACCGTATAATTATCAGTTTCTCCTGGCTGAGTCATCATATTAGCAACATAAACTATTTTAGCTTTAGATTTTTCAATAGAATTAACAACATCTTTAGCGATTAAGTTAGGCATAATTGATGTATATAAACTACCCATACTAATAACTATCAAGTCGCAAGTTTCAATTTCATGTAAAGCTTCAGGATTAATAACTGGGTCACTAAGATATGAAATATCATCTATTATCTTATGTGAATCAGTAATAAAATGTTCGCCTTCTATAATTGAACCATCAGTCATATGACCAACTAAGGTAACATTATCCTCTGTTAATGGTAAAACTTTACCTTGTAAATTTAACACCTTAGAAAGTGACTCAATTCCCCTTGAAACTGATCCTGTTACATTTGTTGCGGCTGTTAATAACAGATTACCAACTGTATGACCATTTAAATCACTAGTCGTTTTAAAACGATAATTTAATATTTCTTGAGCAGTTGGTTCTACTGATGATAAAGCGATAAGAACTTGTCTAATATCACCTACGGCTGGAATATTAAATTCTTCTCTAAGTCTTCCAGTACTTCTTCCGTCATCAGCTACTGTTACGATTGCTGTTATATCAATAGGAAATTGTTTTAAACCTCTTAATAATGTGGACTCTCCTGTTCCACCACCAATTACGACTACTTTTTTACGCATATTTACCTCTTACCATTTAAATTTATCATCTATATTAGTATTGTTTTTATTTGTTGGAGTACTATCAACAATTCCAGCTTGTTTTACTACAGGCTGTGGTGTTGGTGATTGAGATGCATTATTTAGTACGTTTGATGTTGGTACAGAAGTTGTTGCGTGCTTTGCAGCAGGAGCTTCTTTCTTATAAATCTTATTCATAAAATCTGAGATAGATTGTTTAGGTAAATCACTATAATGTAAATTAGATGATGGTGTATATAATCTATCAAAGACACTACCTCTTTTAACAATAATAAACATTAATATGCCAATAATAATCATTGCAATTGAGACTAATTGAGCCATTTTAAGACTCCCTAACATTAAACTATCAGTACGTAATCCTTCAATAAAGAAACGTCCTATTCCATACCATACAAAATAGAAACTAGTTAATTCACCTAATTTAAGATATTTTCTTTTACGACTAAATAGTGCAATTATAAAGCCTATAAAGCACCAAAGTGATTCATATAAGAATGTTGGTTGGTAATAAGTACCATTTATATACATTCCATCAATTATAAATTGTGGCAAATGTAATCCTTGTAAAAATTCTAATGTTGTTGCAGGACCATAAGCTTCACTATTAAAGAAATTACCCCATCTACCAATTGCTTGACCAATTAAAAGTGAAACAACAGCAATATCTAATAATCTAATTGCGCTCATATGGTGCTTATGTGCATATAAAAGTAAATATATTAATCCAAAAAGCATACCACCATGTATGGCAAGTCCACCTTTCCATACTTCAACTATTTCAATTAGATTTTGCGAATAATAAGTCCAATTAAATGCTACATAGTATAATCTTGCACCTAATAATGAGATTGGAATTAACCAAAAGATAAGATTAATTAAATCGTCTTCGGTCATACTAAACTTCTTTGCTTCATTCATAAATAAATAACCACCGATAAGCATAGCAAGAAACATAGTAACTGAATACCATCTTATTTCGATTATTCCTAGATTTAAAAAGACTGGATTCATATTATTCCCCTTTCTGTTTCTTTAATGGTTTTACGATTATTAATTCCATTAGTGAATGCAAGATACTAATAAAAATAGCAGCAACCATAGCCATAAAAAAATTATTTATTTCAAAATGTGGTCCAACTAATAAATCTGCTATCTTTAAGATTAAAACATTAATAACAAAGAAGAATAATCCTAATGTTGCGGCTGTTAATGGAATAGTTATCCAGGTAAGGAATGGTTTTATTGTTCTATTTAAAACATAAACTAATATACTTACTATTAAAACCCATAAACCATAATTAGATAAATCTAAATAAAAACTATTTTTAAAAACTAATGATGTTATTACTAAAACTAAGCCATAAACTATGATATTTAATAGCCAGTTAAATATGTCATCTTTCATTGTATCAACTCCTTAATAATTATATCATTATATATACTTGTGGGCAAACGAAAAAGGCCTAAGCCTTTTCTATTTTTCGCTACGCATTTCAAATAATGCATCTCTTAATTCAGCAGCCCTTTCAAAATCAAGATTTCGTGCTGCTTCTTTCATTTCATCTTCTAAGTTAGCCATTATTAATTCTTTATCATATTTAGACATCTTTTCTGGTTTCTTTTCCATAATATCCTGATTATTAGTTATTAAATCTCTAATCTCTTTAACAATAGTCTTTGGAATAATATTATGCTCTTTATTATATGCTTCCTGTATCTGTCTACGACGTGCTGTTTCTTTCATTGCAACACTCATAGCGTCGCTAACATGATCAGCATACATAATAACATGTCCCTCACTATTACGTGCGGCACGACCAATTGTCTGAATTAAACTACGTTCACTACGTAAAAATCCTTCTTTATCAGCATCTAAGATACATATCAAACTAACTTCTGGTATATCTAATCCTTCTCTTAGAAGGTTTATGCCAACCAAGACATCATATGTGCCTAATCTTAAATCTCTTATTATTTTCATACGATCTAAAGTTTTAACATCAGTATATAAATATGCTACTTTGATATTTAAATTTTTTAAGTAACTTGTTAATTCTTCGGCTAAATGAATAGTAAGAGTCGTAATTAATACTCTTTCATTCTTTTCAATACGTTTATTAATTTCACCAACAATATCATCAATTTCATCCTTGGTAGGACGTACTTCTAATGTTGGATCTAATAATCCAGTTGGACGAATTAATTGTTCTACAATATGTCCATTACTCTTTTCAACTTCATAATCACCTGGTGTTGCAGACATATAAATTGTTGTGCCTTGTTTTTTTACAAACTCATCAAACATCAAAGGTCTATTATCAAGTGCACTAGGAAGTCTAAATCCATAGTCTACTAACACTTGCTTACGCATCCTATCACCATTATACATGCCTCTTACTTGTGGCAATGTAACATGTGATTCATCAACGATTAATAAGAAATTTTTAGGAAAGAAATCTATTAATGTTGTAGGAGTAGATCCTGATGGTCTAAGAGATAGTGGTCCTGAGTAGTTCTCTACTCCACGACAGAATCCTGTTTCTTCCAACATCTCTAAATCATAATTAGTACGTTCTTTTAATCTTTGATATTCTAATAATTTATTGTTAGTTTTAAAATATTCTAATCTTGCTTCTAATTCAGCACGAATATTTTTAAGCGCAATCTTTAACTTGTCTTGTGAAGTAACAAAGTGGGATGCTGGGAATATAGTAATACTCTTCTTAGCTTCGACAACATCGCCTGTTAAAACATCAAATTCGATAATTTTATCTACTTCATCACCAAAGAAATCAACTCTAATGCCATGGGAATGTTCACTGACTGGAACTAATTCTAAAATATCACCATGTACTCTAAATGATCCTCTTTTTAAATCAATATTATTGCGTTCATAAAGCATTTCAACTAGTTTTTCTAATACTTTATCTCTATCAATATGCTCTCCTACTTTAAGAGTAATAGTGCTATTTACATAATCCTCTATTTCACCAATACCATAAATACATGAAACAGATGCAACTACAATGGTATCTTTATAATTAATAAGCGATGCAGTGGCACTATGTCTTAATTCATCAATTTCATCATTAATCGAAGCGTCTTTAGCTATATATGTATCAGTTTTTGCTACATAAGCTTCTGGTTGGTAATAATCATAGTAGGATACAAAGTATTCAACATGATTGTTAGGGAATAATTCTTTTAACTCGCCATATAATTGTCCAGCTAAAGTTTTATTATGGGCAAGAACTAATGTTGGTTTATTAACTTGTTCTATAACGTTTGCAATTGTATATGTTTTGCCAGATCCTGTTACGCCTAAAAGGACTTGATCTTTAACACCATCGTTAATGTTATTAACAAGTTTTTTTATTGCTTCTGGTTGATCACCAGCTGGTTTGTAATTGGATACTAACTTAAACATATATCTCCCTATAACGTGTAAAATTTCATAGTTATTTTAACATTATATATATTAAAAGACAAGGAATGTCTATTTTATATGATTTTTCTATTATATTACCTTTTGTTTTAATAAAAAAGACTATATTAATAGCCAATTTTACTTTTTAATTCCCTTTATCCCATTCTTTTTAAAATTATTTAATATATTTGTGTCAAATGAATTAACTTTTTGTTGTTTATTTTTATAATCCTTGATGGCAAGAGTTATTAATTCATCTAGCAGCTGAGAATACTTCTTGCCTTTTGGTGTCCATAAATAGAATGATAATGATCCTGGTATACTGTTAATTTCATTAATATAGATTTCTTTTGTTTTACTATTAATCAAAAAATCAATACGTGCAATACAACTAAGATTTACTGCTTTGAAAGCTGATTTTGATATTTCTTCAACTTTTTCAGTCATCTCTTTTGAAATACGTGCTGGTATAACACGACTAGCCGATACCATACCTTTTGTCTTGCCTTTACCCTCATATTTATCTGAGTAAGTAAGAAAATCATTGTGACTAGTAACTTCTTCTATAGCACTAGCATCTTGAAATTCATAATTACCAACAATACTACAATTTACTTCTAATAAATTAGGTATGACTTTTTCAATGACAATTTTATTATCGTATTGTATGGCATCTTTTACTGATTTATCCAATTCATCAGCATCTTTAACATAAGATATTCCTACGCTACTACCTAATGAAGCTGGTTTTACTATCACAGGATAACCAATTTTTTTAACATCTTTTAAGATTTGATTACGATTTAAATTATACTCACTATCATAAAACCAAGTATAATCAACAATTGGTAAGTTAGTAGCAGCAAAAACTTGTTTCATTACTACTTTATCTTGAGCAATAGCACCACCCAATGTATTAGATCCAACATATGGAATATTCAATGTTGAAAGATATCCAGCTAGTGTGCCATCTTCAACTCCATAACCATGAACTATTGGGAATGCAACATCAATATCGTTAACTTCACGGAATAATCCACTTGGTTTTTGTAACACAAAACGATTATCATTTTTAATTAAAGATACTTGTTTAGCATCTTTCTTAATTGTATTCATATCTTTGTAATTATTAATATCTTTTAATATATTACCTGTATACCAAGTACCATCTTTAGTAATATAAATTGGAACAATTTCATATTTATCAGTATCAATATTATTCATTGCTTGAATAGCTGATATAACACTAACTTCATGTTCTACAGATGGTCCTCCAAATATTACGCCTACCTTTATTTTCATTTTTACACCTCATTAAATATATCTGGTAAATCATTTTCAAGTAATACATATTTATCTTTATTAGTACTAATATTTCTTACTTGTGCAAAAGCTTCTTTAATATCATCAACAACAAATATCTTTTTTTTAGGATATTTTTTATCGATTAAGCCTTCATATATAGCCTTTGTTTGCTCTTTACCTACAAGTATAACTATATCACAAACGGATGCTATCTGTTCACCAAATTTCTTATTTAATTCATACTCATCTATTCCTAATTCAACCATACCTGGCGTAACAATGACTTTATATCCCTTCATCATATCAAGTACGTCTAGAGCCATTTTAGAGCCATTAGGATTAGAATTATAAGCATCATCTATATAATTAATGCCCCAAACTTGTTTTAGTTCTAAACGATGCTCTACTGGTTTAACTTGAGATACACCAATAATTAGAGTATCAGGACTCATACCTAATTTATATCCAATTAAAATACCATCTAGTAAATTGTAAATATTGTAGTTGCCTAACAAACAAGTATTAAAATGGTACATCTTTTTATCACCTTTAAAAATACAATCAAAATTAGTACCATTATCATCTAATTTAACATTTGTTGCATATAAATCAGCATTCTTATCTTTCATACTAATCCAATAAATATTTACTTTGTTTTTAAGTTTATAAGAAACCTGTAATGGATCATCAGCATTTAGAATACCAAATCCATCGTTAGGTAGTGATTCTATTAATTCAAATTTAGTGTTTTGAATATTTTTTTGACTACCAAAGCTTTCTAAATGTGCTTTACCTATTGAAGTTAAAACACCATATTTAGGATAAACCAAGTCACAAGATTTTTTAATATCTCCTACTTGAAATGCTCCCATTTCAGTTACAAAATATTTAGTAAATTTATCTAAATAATTATTAATAGTGTTTATTAATCCATATGTTGTATTAAAGTTTTTTGGAGTAGCAAAAGTAGTATATTTAACATTTAAAATAGTTGCAATAATATTTTTTGTACTAGTCTTACCATAACTACCAGTAACGCCAATGACATTAATATTATTCATATCTTTTAACTTCTTTTGAGCTTTATTTTCATAATATTTATAAACAAGTTTTTCAATAGGTTTATTAACAATATTAACTAACAAAAGAAAATAATACTCTAAATAAGTTAACACAAAGAAAACTATATTATAAATATATATGTTGCTAGGATTATAATTAAAATAAACTAGCAGAATAATTAAAATATTGATAAATATATATGTTATATATAACCTTTTAACACGTTTTGTAATAACAAGTTTTATTTTAGTTTGAATATGTCTACTTTTATATATATAAGTCAATAATAAAACAAAGGTTAAAATAGCAAATAATGATAAATTAATGCATTCATTGCCAAAAAATGATATTACAAGATATATAATTATAACTATTAATTCTTGCTTTAAAAAAACTTTTGATTTGTTTTTATTAATCCAATTAAGATATCTATTACCTTCATCATAATAATTTTGTTGTAACATTTGCATTACTTTTTTACTTTTAAATAATATATAAATTAAATATGGAATAAGTGACAATAAAAAATATATTTTCATATAATCTCCTAATTACTAGTAAAGCTTTCTAATATTCTATTTGTTTTGTCTAAATTTTCTAGATATGCATAGTGCGTACAATATGGATAAATAATAACAGCAGAATCTTTGATCAAATCTTTCAACTCATATGCTTTACTAACATTAACCATTTCGTCATTTGTTCCCCAAATTATTATTGTAGGACATTTAATTTTCTTAACTTCATTTGTTATATCTGTATTAATATGTTTAGTTAAAATATCACGCATTATTGGTGTAGCATTTTTATAATCTGTTGAGCCAATATGATTTCTTAATGATTCTGCTACTTTTTTCATTCCTGGTAATTTTTTTATGAATTTAAATATTTTAGTTTTTAAGGGCATTTTCTTTATTTCAATATCAAAAGGACTAGCTAATATTACTAATCTATCTGTATTATATTTACTTGCATATAGTAGTGATAATTTACCACCAAAGGAATGGCCAACTAATGTTATATTTGCTAATTTTAATTCGGTAATTAATTTGTGAATTATATAAACATAATCATATATCGTTATCGCAGTTTTAGGCTCTTCACTGGTGCCAAAACCAGGTAAGTCTAAAATAAGCACTTTATGCTTCTTAGATAATGGATCTGCAATCGGTTTCATCATTGCAATATTTTGTCCCCAACCATGAAGAAAAACAATAGTATCTTCGCCGGTACCATATAATTCGTAATTTATTTTAATATCATTAATTTTTTTATACATAAATTCACCAACAACATTATAACATTTATTATTAAATACGCCTATTCACGAAAACAGTATCATAAAATATATTTGTTTTCATTATATAAATATGTTTTATAACACCTTGATAACATTGACTTATAAGGGTGAAAAGGCTAAAATATAACTTGTTATATAAGATGACTAATAAGGAGGTATTCCTATGTGCGGATTATGTGGATACATAAGTAAAGAGAGTAAGAAAAGTAAAGAAAAAAATCTTGAACAAATGGCTAAAAGAATAGAGCATCGTGGACCCGATAGTGAGGGTATGTATGCTGATGATGATATTGCAATAATTTTCAGAAGATTAAGTATTATCGATTTAAAAGGTGGAGATCAACCAATATTTAATGAAGATAACACTAAGCTTATTTTTTTTAATGGTGAGATTTATAACTATCTAGAACTTAAAAAAGATTTGGAAAAGAAATATAAATTTAAAACTAAAACCGATACTGAAGTTATCCTTCATGGATATGAAGAATATGGTGAAGAGATTGTCAAAAAATTAAGAGGTATGTTTGCCTTTGTTATTTGGGATACTAAAACTAAGACTATGTTTGGTGCTCGTGACCCATTTGGTATTAAACCATTCTATTATTACAACACTAAAGATACATTTATGTGGGGATCAGAAATAAAGGCTTTTATGAGCAACCCTAAATTCAAAAAAGAATTAAATGAAGAAGCTCTTAGACCTTATTTAACTTTCCAATTCTCATCAATGGAAGATACATTCTTTAAAGGTGTTAAGAAATTAATGCCTGGACACTACTTCATATATAAAAATGGCAAGATGGATATCAAAGAATATTGGGATGTTCATTTCAAACCAAATTATAACAAAAGTATTGAAGATTTTGTCCCTGAAATTAATAAAGTTATGACTGATTCAATTGAACATCATGAAATAAGTGATGTTAAAGTTGGATCTTTCCTATCTGGTGGTGTTGATTCAAGTTATATTGCTGCAAAGCTTATGCCTGATAATACTTTCTCAGTTGGATTTGAACGTAATCATTTTAGTGAAATTGATGAAGCAAAAGAATTATCTAAATTATTAAAGATTGATAATATAAGTGAAGTTATTACACCAGATGAATTCTTTAAAGAATTACCAAATATTATGTACTACTCAGATGAGCCTCATGCTAACCTATCTGCAGTACCACTTTATTTCTTATCAAAGATGACGAGAAAATACGTTAAAGTTGTACTATCTGGTGAAGGTGCTGATGAAGTATTTGGTGGTAATGATACATATAAATTAACTGCACAAGATTTAAGATATCGTAAATTACCTGCTGGCTTAAGACATGCGGTTGGTAAATGGGCATTCAATAGATCATGGTTCCATGGCCGTAAATTTCTTGTTAAAAATGGGCTAAAACCAGAAGAATATTATGCTGGCAATGCATTTATCTTTAACGAGAATGAAAAAGCGGATGTTTTACAACCTAAATATCTAAAAGGTAAAATGTGGTATGAAATAACTGATCCAATATACAAACGCGCTCAAGGTCTAGATGATATTACACGTATGAAATATTTAGATATTCATCTATGGCTTCCTGAAGATTTATTACTTAAAGCTGATAAGATGACTATGGCACATGCAATTGAATTACGTGTTCCATTCCTAGATACAGAAGTAATGAAAGTTGCAGAAACTATTCCAATCGAATATGAAAACAAAGATGAAACAACTAAATATGTATTTAGAAAGGCGGCAAACAAGGTATTACCTGATGAATGGGCTACACGTCCAAAGTGGGGTTTTCCTGTTCCATTCCAATATTGGATTCGTGAAGAGAAGTATTATAAAATTGTGAGAAAATCATTTGAAGAAAAATGGGTTAATGAATTCTTTATTCAAGATAACATTTTAAAGATGTTAGATGATTATTATTACAATAAAAATTCTAAACCTACTGCACGTAAAATTTATGTTATTTACTCATTTATTTTATGGTATAAAGAATACTTTATAAAAAATAGATAAATATTAAGTCCTGATTAATAATAATTAGGACTTTTATTTTAGACTTTTTATATGCTATATGGTAAAATGATTGTAGTAAAAATGAAAGAATGTGTTAATTATGTATCGCAAAACATATGCTGTTATAAATGAAGATTATTTAAAGGAAAATGTCGAAAACATCATCAAAAACTATAATGACTACAAATATTATTTTGCTGTTGTAAAAGCTAATGCATATGGCCATGGTAGTCATATTGTTAATGCTCTAATTGATGGTGGTATTAATTATTTAGCCGTATCTTCTTTAGAAGAAGCTATTGATATTCGTAAATATAATAAAGATATACCTGTTTTATGCTTTGGATATATTGCACCAGATTACATTGATGAAGCTATTAAAAATAATATTACTATTACAATAGTTTCATATGATTATTTTAAAGAATTAGTTAGTTTTGGTATTCCAAAGAATCTTAAAGTTCATTTAAAACTTAATACTGGAATGAATAGATTTGGATTAAATACTAAAGAAGAAGTAAAAGAAGTATATAATACTTTAAAAGACAAAGGTGTTAATGTTGAAGGTATTTATACACATTATGCAACTAGTGGCGTTTTAGATGTATATTGGGATAAACAAACTAAAAAGTTTGAAGAATTAACTAGTTTAATCGATTTAAAAGAAATTCCAATTGTTCATTTATATAGTTCATTACCATTAGTAAAACACGACAAAAATAAATATGCTAATGGAGTTCGTCTTGGTATTGCTATTTATGGATATTCTTCAAGTGCTAAAAATCCCATTGGCATAAGAAAAGCTGTTTTTGACTTTAAAAAGTTATGTAAGACACACGGAAAAAATATTAGTCCTGTGCACATTAGTAACGAATTAGAATTAAAGAAGGCATTAGAATTATACAGTGAAGTGGTAAATATCAATCGTGTTAAAGCTGGAGATCCGGTTGGTTATAAAGCAGAATATATTGCAGATGAAGATTCTTATATTGCTACTATTCCTGTAGGTCATGCCGACGGGATAACAAAATATTATAAAAATGTAAAAATAAACAATAATAAATATCAAATAGTAGCATTAACTATGGATTATATTATGGTTAAAGTTGATAATACTATTAAAGTTCATGATAAAGTCATGATTATTGGTGATGATATTAGTTTACTATCTATTGCAAAAAATAGTGGTATATCTATCCATCAAGCATTAGTAAGTATATCAAATCGTGTTCCTCGTGTTCACGTTTATAAAGGTAAAGAAACAGAAATAAAATATTAGGAGGTAAACATGGATTTTATATTATTAATAGTAGGCATGGATGCAAATGCTTACTATATGGCTAGATGTTATCATGAAAAGTATCATGAAAAGGCTTATCTAATAGGTAAAAATCCTATTTGGTTTACTTCTTTAAGTAAAATAGTAATACCATCTTATTATCCAAATATTTGGGATGAAAAAGAATTTTTAAAAATATTAGATAAATTTTACAATGAACATAAAGATAAAAAGATTTTACTTATAAGTGCAACAGAAAATTATATTACAATGATATCTAAAAATAAGGATAAATTAAAAGATAAATTCTTCTTTAATTATCCAAGCTCAGAAATAATTGATACAGTTGTTAATAAAGAAATATTCTATAAAACATATGCTAATAATAAATTTATAACACTACCTAAAACAATATATTATGATTGCAGTAAAAATGAAAATATTAATATGAATTTTGACTATCCAATCATTGTTAAACCAGCTGATGTTGTTACATATAGACAGATAGAATTTACTGGTAAAAATAAAATATATAAAATTGAAAAATATGAAGATTTAACATCAACTATTTCATGCATAAAAAAAGGTGGATACAGAGGGAAATTAATAATTCAAGAATATATTCCTGGAGATGATAGTCATCTATTCGATTGTGTAGTTTATTCTGATAAAAATGCCAAAGTTAAAAGAATGTCTTTTGCCCAAATTGGACTTCAAGAACATACCTATAATCTAGTTGGTAATGCTGCCGTATTAATTAATGGATATAACCAATATGGTAATACTGATAAAATATTAGCATCATTAAAAGCATTTATGGAATCAATTGATTATACTGGATATGCTGAATTTGATTTAAAATACGATAGTCGTGATGATAAATTTAAAGTACTAGAAATAAATCCTAGACAAGGTAGATCAAGTTACTACTTGAATACTGCAGGATGTAATCTTGTAGAACTTCTTGTTAATGATTTAATTGAAAATGACACTTTAAAATATGAATATTTAAATAAAGAAGTTTTGCTTTCTTTCGTTCCAAAACTAATAGTAAAAAAATATATTGTTAATAGTGATTATCGTGATAAAGCATTAAGTATGTGGAAAAATCATGTTAATCCATTAGAATATAAAAATGATCGAAATTTCAAAAGAGACTATACCTTATTTAGAAAAAATTTAAGATACTATAAAGATTATAAATTTGGATATTGGAAAAACAAATAAAGCTTAGAGAACTAAGCTTTTTATTTGAATAAATTCCTATAATCATCCATTGTTGTTGAATTTAAAATAGTAATTCTTGGAATGGTATACTTATTAAATCCTGGCCAAGATAATCCTTCTGTATAATATTGTCCTATAAAAGCCATATGATATCCGGCTTTTTTTAATATACTTATGGCACGATTATCAAAGTCGAAGAATGGATATGCAAAGTAAACACTCCCGCCTAGTTTTTCTTGGCATGTTTTTAGATCATTCAAAATATATTCTTCACTTTTACAAAGAATAGCGCCTCCTTGAAGACCTTTGCCTATACATTCATATTGATTATGCATATTATCTGAATGGCTCTCTAAATCTATATAATCCGATTTTAGAGTAGTTAAATCCTTTACAAAACTAGTAACAACAAATATTGTGGCATATTCCTGATATTTTTCAAATAGACTAATTGCTTTCTTTGAAACAACTGTGCCATCATCAATAGTTAAAACTACACTATTCATTGGAATATTAATTTTGCCATCAATGAACATTTCTAATTCAGGCAATCTTAATGTCAGAAAATTATTATCATGTAAATATTTTAATTGTTCTTCTAATTGATCAGCTTCTAAGCATATTTCTTCATTACATTTTGTTGCACTTTTATCATAAAGAAAATGATAAGTTAATGTCCTTATTTTAGTCTTTTTTATTTCTTTTGAATTTTCATGTTGATATGTTTTTACCACGTTAGATGATTTAACATAGTAGAGTTTATTATTAAATTCCACTCCATACCGCTCAGTATCTTTTATTATTATTGGTAAATCATAAGACTGATTATATGTTATAAAATTGCCATTTTCATCAATAAATGTCGTTTGCTCATTTGTAACAATATTCTCATTGAATGGAATATATCTTTTATACCTATCACTTGTTTTAGTTAACGATTCTATTGGCTCTATTGTTCTATAAACTACATAATATTCTGTATTTTGAATATTAAAAAATTCAGTATTTCTGTCTATTTCTGTATCTGCCAATTCAATCTCATTGTTTTTACCTATTGTACCAAATAATGTATACTCACCATTAACTATTTTATATATTGGAGTATCATCTGTTGTTTTTGCATATTTATTATAATGACTTTTTACTTCTGAAATATAACTTGCTATAGATTTATCTCTTTTTATCGTATATATATATGAAAACGAAAATAAGAAAAAAAGAATGGTCAAAATGAAAATAAATATTTTTTTCATTTTAATCACTCCCTACTCAAAGTATATCATAAAAAAGAATCTTTTAAAGATTCTTAATAAATTATATTCTTATAATTTGAAAATATCTTTTTGCACTCATCAGAATCAATTTGTTGCATATTTAAATTTATACTATTTTGGCCATTGATGTAATCATAAATATCTTTATCTCTAAAGCCAATATTGTTTGCAGTTTCTTTGTCAGCACCATAATTAATTTCTTTAATGTTTGACCATATTATTGCGGATAGGCACATCGGACATGGTTCACTTGTCGTATAAATTGAACATCCTGTTAAATCATACGTTTTTAACTTTTCACATGCTTTTCTAATAGCAACTATTTCTGCATGATTTGTTGGATCATTAGTTTTAATTACCATATTATGTCCTATACTAATTACTTCATTACCTTTTACAATAACAGCACCAAATGGACCACCATCTTTGTTTTTTATTCCTTCATATGCACTATCTAGTGCTAATTTCATATATTTATCCATCTATACTCCTATTTGTCTGTAACAAGACCTTTATAATCTTTATCAAAATGTTTTAATACTAAATCAGTCAGTAAACTTAGCTTATCAAAGACATAAATACTACATAAAGCAAAGACAATATAAAGTATTACTGTTCCACTTTGTATTTGACTTAAATCAAAGAATGAAAATTGGAATAATAATACATATACAAACATGCTAACTAATGATACTAATAGTGTGCCCCTTAACCAATTAAATGGTTTGCACAATCTAGTTAAGAATATAAATCCTGTTGTAGCAGTCATCATAACGATTAATGTTTGAGTAATATTATTAGATATAGCAAAACTTTGCTTATATAAAACTATCATTACAACATTAAATACAACGGTTAAAGCGGCAGGTAAACTTTTGCCGATAACATTTAACATAAAGTTGCCTTTTACACGATCATTATTAGGTTCAAGGGCAAGAATAAATGATGGAATACTAATTGTACAAGCAGTAATTAAAGTTAAATGAATTGGTAAATAGAAATATTCACTTTGCATAAAAATACATATACAAACAAGTATTATTGTAAAAAATGTTTTTATTAAAAGTAAAGATGCTGATCTTTGAATATTATTAATTGTCCTTCTACCTTCGGCTACGACATGTGGCATAGCAGAAAAATCAGAATTTAATAATACTAATTGACTAACATTTTTAGCTGCATCAGCACCGCTAGCCATCGCAATACTACAATCCGATTGTTTTAAAGCCAATACATCATTAACACCATCACCTGTCATAGCAACAACATGATTATTATTTTGAAGAGCTATTATTATATCTTTCTTTTGATCTGGAGTAACTCTACCAAAAACATCATATTCTTCTAAAACTTCACTAATATTTTCTTTAGTTAACTTAGTAGCATCGAAGGCATTTGGATTTTCAAATCCTGCTCTCTTTGCAATTTTAGCAACAGTTAAATGACTATCTCCACTTATTATTTTTAATTTAACTCCTTGCTCTTTGAAATACTTAAGAGTATCTGGTGCTTCTTTTCTTATCTTATCTTGAATTAAAATAAATCCTAATACCTTCAATCCTTTTGGTGTTTCAGATAGTTTTAATTTATTAGTAGCAAGAACTAAAACACGATAATCACTATATTTTTCAACTTCTGCTTTATATTTAGAAAAATTATCTTTTAAGACAAATTCAGGAGCTCCTAAATAGAAAGAACCTTCATCTTCAAAATTAACAGCGGAAAATTTACGTGCTGATGAAAAGTTAATTTTTGATTTAATTTTAAAATCCTGCTTAATACGATATTGATTTGATATAGCATTTAAAGTGGCATTCTTTTCTGGAAAGGCACTAGCAATATTACCAAGTATGTTTCCTAGTTCTTCCTCATTATTATCTGAATATGGAATTAATTTATTAACTTCCATTTCTCCTTCAGTAATAGTACCTGTTTTATCTAAGCAAATAACATCTACACGAGCTAATGTCTCAATACAGTATAATTGCTGAACCAAGACTTTATATTGAGCTAATCTTATTACGCTAACAGCCATTACAGAACTTGTAAGAAGTAATAATCCTTCGGGTATCATACCTATAAGAGCAGCGACGGTATTAAATACTGATGATGTTATTGAATATCCCGTTACATACATTTGATTTATAAATAATAAAACACCTATAGGAATAATAACAATTGATAATACTTTTAATATTTTTTCAAATGAATTCATTATAATTGAATTAACTTTTTTATTATATTTAGCTTCACTACTAATTTTTGAAATATAATTATCTTTACCAATGTGATCTATTTTAGCATATGACGTACCGCTAACTATAAAACTGCCTGACAGCAATGTATCTCCTTGTTTTTTTGTTATAGGATCTGACTCGCCTGTAATAAAAGATTCATTTACTTCAACTTCACCATCAAGAATAATAGAATCTGCAACTACTTGATTACCAACGCTCAACTTTATTACATCATCTAAAACTAAATCTTCAACACCTAAATATATTTCTTTGCCATTTCTGATAGTATCAATTTTAGAAGCTGCCAAGATAGATAGATTATCTATTATTTTCTTAGAAATAACTTCTTGAATAATACTGATAATACTATTGGTAATAATAACACCCATAAATAAGCAGTTTTTTAAAGCATCTAATATTTCGCCACCATATATTCCAGCAGCAATAATCATTCCACCTAAAAATAAGTTTAAAAAGTTAAAATAAGTAAAAAAATTGCTCCTTATTATTTGACCAATGGTCTTTGTTGGAGGTTGGTCATTATAATTAACAAGGTGTTCTGCAATACGAGTATTTACTTGTTTTGTATTTAAACCTTCTTTATAATTAGGATTAAATCTTTCCATGCTATCACCTATTTCCATTTTATCATGAAAAACTTGAAATATTATAATAACCAAAGAAAAAACTGACTATTTGTCAGTTTTATGTACTTTAAATACTACTTGATACATGTTTTCTAAATCAAATTCATCTAAATCAACTTGATAACCCATTTGTCTAATTGATTCAGCACATGTTCTAATTGCAGTAATTGCTGAATTAACGTTAGAAATTACTACTGAAGGTTGGGCAATTGGTTGTGCTTGAGTTGTTGGTGCTGAAACAGGAGTTGGTGTAGAAAAATCCAATTTCTCAGCTGGTTCAGTCGAACTTAAGAAGGAATAATCAGGTAGTGCTGATGGTTGAGATTGTTGTGCCTGTGACATTGCTGTTGTTTGTTGGACTGGTTCACTGCTAAGGGAACTAAAGAATTTACCTGTTGATACTGGAGTATCATCTATTGGTACTACTTTTTCTGGCTCTGGTGCTATTTCAGCAGGCTTTAGCAATTCGCTAGCTTGGACAGGAGGCTTTTGTTGATATATATCTTGTGCATTATTTTCAATAGCATTTACATCAACAAATCCTGGATTTATATTATCATTATTCATTTTTTCAACTTCTTTCTTATCATCGTCATCATCAAAATCTAATCTTTCTAACTTGCTTGGATCATATGATGGTGTTACTTGTACTCCACCTGTGGTTGTGTTATTTGAAGTATTGTCTTCTGTTGATGATAAAATTTTGTTTATTTCTTCATCTGTTTTTCTAACAGTTAATCTTTCTTCAATAATTTTTTTCAATAATTTTACTTGATCTTGTGGTTTTAGTTTTAATAATGAACGAGCATGTCTTTCAGAAATTTGATTCTTAAGAAGTGCCTCTTGCACATCTTCATCCAAATTTAAAAGACGAAGTTTATTAGCTACTGCAGCTTGTGATTTGCCAAGCTTTTTAGCTAATTGATCTTGACTTATATAACCCATATCCAAAATTTTCTTATAAGATACTGCTTCTTCAATAGGAGTTAAATCTTGTCTTTGAACATTTTCAATAAGTGCTATTTCAGCACTATCTCTATCATTTAAATCAACTACTATAGCTGGTATTGTTTGCTTACCTGCCATAACAGATGCTTTATAACGACGCTCACCAGCAATAATTTCAAATTTATCAGCAATTGGTCTTACAACAATTGGTTGAATAACACCATGCTCTTTAATTGAATTAGAAAGATCATTAATTTTATCTTCTTCAAAACTTATACGAGGCTGGAATCTATTTGGAAGAACATCATCTACATTTAGTTCTAACACTTTTTTCTCTTGTTCCATACAAAAAACCTCTTTCTATCTTTTATATAATTAAATAATACTATATTTTCAAATTAAAAACAATAACTTTGGGAAATAATTTGGGAAATAATTTTTTAAATAGAAAAAGACCTATAGTGGTCTCTTTTCAATTTCGGCGTATCTACGGGGATATTTACTATTTGTTGAATGCTTTTTTTGAAAAACTAGAATTGTTCGCTTACTATTTTCATATGGTAATTGAAATTCAACATTTTTATTCAAATTAAGATTTAATTCTTGAATAGCGTGTGTTGATTTCGCTAATTCTTCTTGCACATCACCTTTCATAGTAATTACATAACCATTAGTCTTAGCAATAGGTGTTAAGTATTCTAGCAAGATTGGCAAATTAGCAACAGCTCGTGCAACAACAATATCATACTGCTCTCTATTTTTAACACCATATTCTTCTACTCTTGCATGAATTGTATTTATATCTTTTAATTCTAATTTGTTTATAACTTCATCTAAAAAGATAAGTCTCTTTTTTAAAGCATCTATCAAAGTTATCTTTAAATCTGGGAAAAATATTTTCAAAACTATCCCTGGAAATCCAGCGCCTGTACCAACATCGCATAAACTAGCATATTTAGTTAAATCGATTGATTTTATAATAGTAAGAGAATCATAAAAATGTTTTAAATAAACATCTTTTTTATCAGTAATAGCAGTTAAATTTATTTTTTCGTTCCACTCTATTAATAATTCATAATAGGTATTTAATTGTTCTAATTGTTTATCTGATGGAGTAATATCTAATTCTTTTAAAGCATTAATAAATTCTTTTTCTGTCATGATTGTACTCCTTTTTTAAATATATCATTAAAATGGAAATATCGGCAGGATTTACTCCGCTAATTCTAATAGCTTGGCCAATTGATGTTGGTCGTACTTCATTTAGTTTTTGTTTAGCTTCGCTAGCAATATTTTTAATTTTACTATAATCAATATCATTAGGAATACGCTTAGATTCCAAATCTAGCATTCTTTGCGCTTCTTTTTCTTCTTTTAGAATATAGCCTTCATATTTATTATTGATTTCAACTTGTTCTAAAATATCATCTGAATATGGTACATTAATAAAATGTTTAATATTCTCAGTTGTTACTTCCTGTCGTTTCATAAAATTATATAAACTTATACCATCTTTTAATAATGGTGTGGGAATAGTAGAAAGATAATCTTGAGTAGATTTAGTTGGTGTAATTTTTGTGTTTTTTAATAATTCAGTTAAATCTTTTATATCTTGCTTTTTTTGTTCAAATTTATCATAACGTTCTTGATCTATTAATCCTACTTGATATCCATAATCACGTAAACGAAGATCAGCATTATCACTTCTAAGTAATAAACGATATTCAGCTCGAGATGTAAGTAAACGATATGGATCTCTAATGCCCTTGGTTACTAAATCATCAATTAAGACACCAATATAAGCTTCATTACGTTTTAATATTAATGGTTCTTTACCTTCTAAACTTAACGATGCATTAATACCGGCCATTAATCCCTGGCATGCGGCTTCTTCATAACCACTTGTGCCATTTATTTGACCTGCAGTATAAAGATTGTGAATTAATTTAGTTTCTAAACTTTGTTTTAACTGTGTTGGATAAATAGAATCATATTCTATGGCATAAGCATATTTTAATATCTTGGCATGTTCCAACCCAACTATACTATGAACCATTTTTTCTTGAACATCATGTGGCATACTTGTTGAAAAGCCTTGTAAATAAATATCATCATAATATTTGCTTTCTGGCTCTAAAAATAATTGATGTCTTTCTTTATCAGCAAAACGAACAACTTTATCTTCAATGGATGGACAATAACGTGGACCGACACCTGTTATGTCATCTAAACCACCATACATACTTGATTTAGTTAGATTATCTCTAATTATTTTGTGTGTTTTATCATTTGTATAAACTAAATGACATGGGACTTGATCTTCAACTTTATAATTTGGCTTATTATCAAAACTAAAAGTATAAAGTTTATCATCACCTAATTCTAATTTAGTTTTATCAAAATCAATCGACGATCTTTCCAATCTTTGTGGAGTTCCTGTTTTTAATCTTTTAATAACAAAACCTAAATCATGTAGATTATCAGATAAATGATTTGATGGTCTTTCTCCATGTGGTCCTTCTCTTCTTCTGGTATTTCCCACCATAATATCTGCTTTTAGATAAGTGCCGGTTGTCAATATGACAATTCTGCTTAAAATTTGACTCCCATCATCTAAAATTACACCATTTACTGTTTTAGAATTAACTAGCAAATTCTCGACAAGTCCTTCTTTAATGGTAAGATTATCGGTAGATTGTAGTGTCTTTAACATTTCCTTTGGATAAGTAATTTTATCAGCCTGCGCACGTAAAGCTTGGACAGCTGGTCCTTTCTTAAAATTAAGCATTTTCATTTGAATTTGACCCTTGTCGGCATTCTTGCCCATCTCGCCACCTAAAGCATCTATTTCACGAACAACAATACCTTTAGCACTACCTCCAATATGCGGATTACATGGCATATCAGCAATATTTGAAATATGACTAGTTAATAATAAGGTTTTATGACCTTTTCTAGCACATGCTAAAGAGGCCTCGCAACCCGCATGACCACCACCAACGACTATTACATCATATTCCATATTATCACCCCTATTTCCCTAGGCAAAAACGACTAAACATTTGATCAATTAGTTCATCACTATATGATTCTCCAGTAATACTACCTAACAATTCCCAAATATCTCTTATATCAATACTAATAATATCAAGAGGTACTCCATCTTTAACAGATTTATAAACATTCTTAATATCCTTTAAACATATTTTTAATTTGCTAATGCTTTCTGCATTAGTTAAATATGTCATATCAGATGTTTTTATTTTTTCTAAATCAAATAAATTTATAATATTATTTTTTAAATCTTCAATACCTTTGTTATTAATTGCACTGATAGAAACAATATTATAATCTTTTAATTTGCTAACATCTAACTTATTATCTAAGTCTACTTTATTAATAACTATAATTGTATTTTTATCTTTTATTTTATCTAACATTTCTAAATCATATTTAGTGATAGATTCGTTGTTATTTAAAACATATAAAATTAAATCAGCTTTTTTACTTACTTCTAAACTCTTTTCAACACCTATTTTTTCAACCTTGTTTTTTGTTGTACGAAGACCAGCTGTATCGATAATATTTAAAATGATACCATCTAATATAATTTTACCTTCAACTATATCACGCGTTGTCCCTGCAATGTCAGTTACAATGGCTTTATTTTCATTTAATAAACAATTAAGTAAACTGCTCTTTCCTACATTTGGACGGCCTAAAATAACAGTACTTATCCCATCATTAACTAATCGACCTTCATTAGATTCATCAATTATTTTAGAAATAGATTTTTCGACTTCTTTTAATTTTGGCAAAAGAATTTTATTTGTTATTACTTGAACATCATCATATTCAGGATAATCAACATTAACTTCAATATTAGTTAATATATCTGCTATTGAATTACGTAAATTATGAATCATACTTGATACATTTCCTGTAAGTTCACTCATAGCAAGTTTTCTTTTTTCTTCTGTCTCTGCATTAATTAAGTCCATAATACCACTAGCTTCAACTAAATCAATGCGACCATTTAAATAAGCTCTTTTACTAAATTCACCTGGTTCTGCAAGACGTGCACCAGCATTTAATACTAATTCCAATACTTTTTTAGTAGTAGCTATACCACCATGACAATTTATTTCTACAACATCTTCTGCAGTAAACGTTTTTGGTGCTTTCATTACTGAAACTAAAACTTCATCAATTTTTTTATTTTTATCTACTATATATCCATAGTGGATAGTATGTGTTTTTACTTTAGATAAATTTGTACCAGAAAAAATACTATTAACAATTTTAATAGAATTGGTTCCACTAACTCTAATAATAGATATGGCTCCGACACCTAACGATGTAGATATCGCTGCTATAGTATCATCCATACTATCCCCTCTTTTCTAGCGATATTGTACTCTATTTATACATACTGGTCAAATAAAAAAGACCTTAGTCTTTCTTACTTATAACAACGTATCTGTTTGGTTCTTCTCCAAAACTCTCACTTGTTAAATCCTCAAAGTCCCCTATTACATTATGAACTATACGACGATCATATGAATTCATAGGATCTAATTTTGCTTCAACACCCGTTTTAGAAACTTGACGAGCAATTTCACGAACATCATGTTCTAAATAATGTTCTTTCTTTTCTCTATAACCAGAAGCATCTACTTGAATACGGACATTGCATCCAGTATTTGTATTTACTGCTTGTCTCAATAATGTTTGAATAGAATTTAATGTGCGACCATCTTTTCCAATTAATATTGAATTGTTATCAGATGCTAACATTACTTTAACTGTATCATCGTGATAATTTACTTCACTTTTAATATCTATTTGCATATTAGAGGCTAAAACTTGTAAATAATCTTTAATATATTCAAGAACTTGTTCATGAGTAATTACATCAATAGAAACTTTCTTTGATTTAAATAATCCTCCTTCTGTTTCTTTTTCTTTAATATATAGTTGATCCTCTGTAGTATCTAAATCTTCTAAGCATTTTTTAATTGCTTCTTCTTTTGTTTTTCCTTCATAACTATTTGTTTTTATCATTTTTCTTTCTCCTTTTTACAATTAAATTTTGAAAAATTGTAAATGCACTATTAAATATCCAATATAATGAAATACTTACAGACAATGTTAATGATGCAATTGATATCATAGCTACTGACATATTGCTCATCATTTTCATTTGAGCTTTTTGCATATCATCGCCAGACATATCAGCTTGATTCATTTTGAATGAATAATAACTTGTTACAATTACTATTATTGGAAAAATAATATAAATGAAATTACCTGTTGCCAATGCTGTTGATGGAGTCTCACCCATCTTAAATCCCAAGAAAGTTCCTTCAAAAATAGCAGGTAATCTATTCATAGCTTCATAAAATGCTAAGAATAATGGTAACTGAAGTGCTGCAAATATACAGCCTGATAATGGTTTAACGTTATATTTTTTATAAACAGCCATAATTTCTTGGTTCTTCAATAATAATGTTTCTTGATCATCACGACCTTTATATTTTTTATCAATTTTGTCTAATGCAGGTTTAGCTGTTTTCATATTTTCTGATTGTAATGCCGTTTTTTTGGTAAATGTGTATGTAATACACCTAATTAAAATTGTAACAATAATTATTGATAAACCATAATTATGTAAAAATTCACCTATTTGAACTAGCAACCATACTAATGGTTTAATAAAAATACTTTCCCAGACACCTTCATAATTACCTTGTGTAACACTAAAATCCTTACATTTTGGTAATTTTGAAATATCTAGTACTTCAGCATATTGTTTGTCATAATCTGTTTGACTTAATTCACCTAAATCAAGTTTGCTTTTTAATGTTGTATATTTATCGTTCATAACCTTATTATATAGGTCAATAGTTGTTTGATCTTCAGGCTGACATAATATGTTAGATGGTAAATTTTGGCCTGTTTCAGAATTTTGTACATTCTTGTTATCATTATCCTTTAACAATTGAGTACAACCAGTTAGAAGAAAAGCCATCATAAGAACAATAATTAGTTTTTTGTATTTATTTTTCATTTTTCACCTTTGCTATATTCGCTTTTTCAATTAATTTTGAAAGATCCTCTTTCATTTCTAAATATGTTGAGTCTAATATTTTCTTTTTAGTCATAATAATACAATTAAATCCTTTATTGTATTCATAGCAATCAGTGATTGCTTTTGTTTGGCGTCTAATTTTATTTCTAGTAACAGCATTACCAATTTTTTTTCCTGTTGAAAAACCAAAATGATATGTTTCCGAGTTCAATCTTTCAACATATATATCATAATACTTTCCTCTAATAGGATTAGACTCATGCAATATGCGATTAAAATCATCATTTTTTTTAACAATATTTATTTTTTTCATCGCACACCTTCTATGCATTTCCTTGATATTATAACATATTAAAGTAAAAAAAAACCACTAATGTGGTTTAATGAACTAAAACTTTGCGGCCTTTTTGTCTGCGGCTATTTAAAACATCAGTTCCCTTACGAGCAAAGAAACCATGTTTCTTAGCTTTTTTATTATTATTTGGTTGATATGTTCTTTTCATACTACACCTCTCTTTATTAACGAATAATTCGTCCGACACTTTAATAAGTATATAGATAAAGTTGCTTTTTGTCAATAATTATTTTATTTGTGGAAAAGTAATTTATTTTTACTTTATAAAATAATATATGTGTACTTTTTCCACATGAAAGTGGAAAACTTTAATAACACTTTATTTTATTAACTTTTATGTTTTCCACATAATTGTGTAAAACTAACAAAAATGTTATAATATATTACGAAAATATGTGCAAAAGAAAGTAGATAACTTTTTTTAAACATTTTAATGCAAATTTTGCTTTCTTTTTCCACAGTTTTAGTATAGAATAGTTATTAACTTTTTAGAGTGGGGTGAATGTCTCATGGATTTAAATAATATATGGAATGCTTTCCTTGATAAAATTAAAGACCAAATATCCCCAATGTTGTATGAAACTTGGTTTCAAGACACAAAACTCTATAGTATAAATAACAATGTTGCAACTATAATTGTCCCAATGAACATACATAAAACACATTTAAAAGAAAACTATGAGCAATTAATGGAAGATAATTTTTCAGATGTAGCAGGTAGTGATTTTAAATTTGACTTTATATTAAAGGATGAAATAAAAACAAATAATATAGAATTAATGCCTGAGACTGAAGATTTTTCAACAAATTTAAAGCCTGATTATACTTTTGAAACATTTGTAGTAGGGGAATCAAATAAGTTTGCTCAAGCTACAGCATTAGCAGTAGCAGAAAAACCAGGAGTTATGTATAATCCTTTATTTATATATGGAAATAGTGGATTAGGTAAGACACATTTGATGCATGCTATTGGGAATTATATAACAAAAAATAGCAATAAAAAGGTATTGTATGTTACAAGTGAACAATTTGTTCAAGATTTTATAAACATTACAAAGAAAAATAGTGATGGTAATAACTTTGATAATGTTGAACTATTTAAAAGAAAATATAGGGATGTTGATGTATTAATAATAGATGATATTCAATATCTTGGCAATGCAACGCAAACACAACAAGAATTTTTTAATACATTTAATGATTTACATGATAGAAACAAACAAATTATTATTTCTTCTGATAGATCACCAGATGATTTAAAATTATTAGAAGATCGTTTAAAAACAAGATTTTATTGGGGCATAGCAATTAAAATATTGCCACCAGATTTTCAATTAAGAATGGATATTATTGATAACAAAATTACTTCTCAGATAAAAGGTGTTGAATTTCCTAAGGAAGTTAAAGAATATATTGCAACAAATTGCACATCTGATGTTAGAAAACTGGAAGGATCAATAAGAAGAGTATTTGCATATGCCACAATGATGAGTGGATCAGATATAACTCTTGATTTAGCTAAAGAAGCTTTAAAAGACGATATTGAAAAAAGTGTTATTTCTAAGAATAAGATTGATCAAGTACAGCAATTAGTATCAAATAATTATAATATTTCTGTAGAAGACATAAGAGGAAAGAAAAGAAAAGCTGAAATTAATCTTCCAAGGCAAATTGCAATGTATATTTGTAGAGTAGTATTAGGCGAATCTTTAACAAAAATAGGAATTGAATTTGGTGGAAAAGATCATACGACAGTTATGCACTCTGTAGATAAGATTACGAATGAAATAAAAACAAATGAAGAATTAGCAATAGAGATTGAAAAGATGGTAAATCAAATAAGATAGTGGAAAAATTTGATTTATAAACTAATTTTACACATTAAAAACATTAATTTTATCTTTTATTTATAATAAAAAAGTTACTTTTACACTTTTTCCACCTCAATAATAATAATATAATTAAAAATAAAATATATAAGGAGAATTTATGAAATTAAAAATTAAACAAACAAAATTATTAGAAAGTTTAAATTATGCAATTAGGGGAGTGTCAAATAAAAATTTAATACCAATACTAAATTGTATAAAATTTGATTTAACAGCAGATGGTTTATACTTAATGAGTACAGATAATGAATTAGCTATTAAAGTATTGATTAAAAAAGAAGACATTGAAGAAATTGATTCTTTAGGATCATTCGTAGTATCTGGAAGATATATATATGAAATAATTAAAAGATTACCAAATGAAATAGTAAATTTAGAAGAAGTAGTTGATTCCAAGCTTTTAATATATACAAAGAATTCATCTTTTAATCTTAACTGTAATAAAGTATCTGAATTTCCAGATTTAGAACTTGAAGAACATAAAACACCTATATATATAGATAAGAAAACATTTAAAAATATTGTTGAACAAACAAGTTTTGCTGTTGGCTTAGAAGAATCACGTCCAGCTTTAACTGGAATTAATTTCAAAATAAATGGCAACAAATTAGAATGTACTGCTACAGATTCATATCGTTTAGCTAAAAAGACAGTAGAATTGAATGGTAAATTACCAGAAAATGTTAATATTATAGTTCCAAATCATAATATAAATGAAATAGCAAAAATGCTAAATGATGATGAAAAAAATATAGAAATGCATATATTTACTAATAAAGTTATCTTTAAATTTGATAACATTGTTGTTTTATCAAGATTAATTAATGCTAATTATCCTGATACATCTAAATTAATACCTAATGATTTTAGCTTAACTATGCAGATAAATATGCAAGATTTTTACAACTCAATAGATAGAGCATCATTATTAACAAATGAAGCAGATAAAAATACTATAAAATTAGAGAGTAAAGGTAATAATATTACTATTTCAAGCAATATTCCTGAAATTGGTAATGTAGAGGAAAAACTTGCTGTTACAAAGAATAATAATGAAGAAATTAGAATTGCATTTAGTTCAAAATATATGATGGATGCATTAAAATCAATTAATTCATTAAATGTTGAATTGTTATTTAATGGAGAAATTAAGCCAATTATATTAAAAAATCCAGATAGTAATGATTTAATACAATTAATATTACCTATAAGAACTTATTAAAAGTTCTTTTTTTTCGACATTTTTCGACATTTAAATTATGTTATAAAATTTGTGAGGTGATAATATGTTAGATAGTTATGAAATAAATAAAACAACATTAGCAGTACTTCCTATTTCTGATACTATATCTAAAGTGATTGAAGACGAAAATGTATTTTTGATAAGTAAGCCTCCAATTGAAGTAATTGATGAAAGTTGTAAATATTTTGGTAGTTCTTATATTGGAAGATCAGAAGGAACAAAAAGTTTATTAGGTTTTAATTATAAATCACCAATTATTATTGAAGAAAAGAATGATTTAATATTTTTTCCAACATGTTCTCCAAGACAAAATAGTTGTCAGTGGATATCATTAAATAATATAAAAAATTGTATTAAAAAAGATAATTCATCTATTATTATGTTCAAAAGTGGTGTTATTTTAGAGATTTCAATGTCTTATAGCATGCTTGAAAATCAGCTTTATCGTTCTAGAAGATTAAATGATATTTTATATGAAAGAATAAATGTTAAAAAATAGGCTAAAATGTCTATTTTTTACTTTAAAAGGCCTAATTTGTGATATAATGAGTTTGTGGTATGGTTATACCTTAAAATGTGAAAAATTAAAATATGCGTCAAAAAAAGCATAAATGAGGTGGTTTCGTGTTTTTGAAAGAAATGAAAATTAAAAATTTTCGTAACTACCAAGAATTAGATATTAAGTTTGATAAAAACATAAATATTATATATGGAGATAATGCTCAAGGTAAAACAAATTTACTTGAAGCAATATATTTCTTAGCATTAACTAAATCACATAGATTAAATATAGATAATAGTTTGATTAAACAAGATTCAGATACTGCGTATTTATTAGGATTGATTGAAAATAATAATATTACTAATAAGTATGAAATAGGTTTTAATTCTACAACAAAAAAATTAAAAATTAATAATGAGCAAATAAAGAAAGTAAGTAATTATATTTCTAAAATAAATATAATTATTTTTTACCCGGAAGATTTAAATATTATTAAGGGTAGTCCAAGAGAGCGAAGGAGATTTTTAAACTTAGAATTAAGTCAAATATATAGTAATTATATAGATATTTTGAATAACTATAACAAACTTTTAAAAATGCGAAACAATATTTTGAAGCAGGGAATTAAAGATCAACACTATTTTGATGTTTTAACAGAATATTTAGTTAATAGAGCTTGTGATTTATACATAATGCGTAAAAAATTTATTGATAGATTAAATGAGTTTTGTCCAAAAATATATAAAAGTATTATTAAGTTAGATAATTTTCATTTAGAATATTGTCCTAATATAAAAATAGATAGTTATGAAAGGGATAATTTAAAAAAAATAATATATTTTGAGTTAGATAAAACCAAAGATGTTGAAAAAAAACTAGGAATGACTTTAATTGGACCACATAAAGATGATTTTAATATTTTATTAGATAATGTAGATTTAAGATCGTATGGATCACAAGGACAACAACGATCTGCTATATTATCAATTAAATTATCCGAATTAAAAGTATTTGAAAAATATCAAAATGTTCATCCAATATTATTATTAGATGATGTATTTAGCGAGTTAGATAAGCATAAAAGAAACAATTTACTTAAATATATAAGTAAAAAAAATCAAGTAATTATAACAACAACTGAATTAAATAATATTGATTCTAAAATATTAGATAATTCTGAAAAAATAAAGATAAAGAATGGGAAAGTAGTAAAATTTGAAGAGGTGAAGAATGGATAATAAAATAGAACACTATAATGCATCCGATATTCAAGTATTAGAAGGATTAGAAGCAGTTAGAAAGAGACCTGGTATGTACATTGGTACTACTAGTTCTAGAGGATTACATCATTTAGTATGGGAAATTGTTGATAATTCGATTGATGAATCATTAGCAGGTTTTTGTAATCATATTGAAGTAACAATAAATCCTGATAATTCAGTGACTGTTGAAGATAATGGTAGAGGTATTCCAACCGGAATTCATCCAAAAACAGGTAAATCAACAGTTGAAACAGTATATACAATATTACATGCCGGCGGAAAATTTGGCGGTGGCGGATACAAAGTATCTGGAGGATTACATGGTGTCGGTGCATCAGTAGTTAATGCACTAAGTACATGGGTAGATGTTACTGTATATCAAGGTGGGAAAGAATGGTATATTCGTTTTGAAAATGGTGGACATGCAGTAGCACCATTAAAAGAAGTAGGTACTTGTGAACCAAATAGAACCGGTACAAAAGTAACGTTTAAACCTGATGCAACAATATTTACTGAAACAACAGTATATGATTATGAAGTTTTAAAAACAAGAATTAGAGAATTAGCATTTTTAAATAAAGATTTACGTATTACTTTAACTGATACTAGACCTGGACAAGAACAAAAGGATTCATTTTTATTTGAAGGTGGAATCACAGAATATGTTCAATTTTTAAATAAAAATAAAACTCCAATTCATCAACAAGTAATTTATTTTAGTGGTGAAGAAAATGGAGTTGCCCTTGAAGTAGCATTACAATACAACGATGGATATAATTCTAATATTTATTCATTCACAAATAATATTAATACTCCAGAAGGTGGAACGCATGAAGATGGCGTTAAAATGGCCCTTACAAGAGTTATTAATAGTTATGCACGTAATAAAGGATTTTTAAAAGATAAAGATGAACCTTTATCAGGTGATGATGTTCGTGAAGGACTAACTATGATTATATCTTGTAAGCATCCTAATCCACAATTTGAAGGACAAACTAAGACAAAATTAGGTAATAGTGAAGTTAAAAAAATAGCATCTGATGTTGTAGGTACAGGGCTTGATAGATTTTTACTTGAACATCCAGATGAAGCTAAAGTTATCATTGAAAAATGTATGACAGCTGCTCGTGCTCGTGTGGCCGCTAAAAAAGCTCGTGAATTAACAAGAAGAAAAGGTGGACTTGAACTTACTAATCAATGGGGTAAACTTACTGATTGTAGTTCTGGAGATGCTTCTATATCTGAAATATTCATCGTCGAGGGTGATTCTGCCGGTGGTAGTGCAATTGGTGGAAGAGACTCTAAAACACAGGCTGTGTTGCCTCTAAGAGGTAAAATATTGAATGTTGAGAAGGCAAGATTAGATCATGCTTTAAGTAATGAAGAAATTAGAAGTATGATTACTGCTTTTGGAACAGGAATAGGTGAAGAATTCGATATTAATAAATTACGTTATAACAAGATAATTATTATGACCGATGCCGATGTTGATGGATCACATATTAGAATATTGCTATTAACTTTATTCTATCGTTTCTTTAAACCAATATTAGAGCAAGGTCATGTTTATATTGCACAACCACCACTTTATAAAATAGTTCATGGTAAGACATGGAAAAACGTTCTATCTGATGCCGATAAAGATGCTTATGTAGCAGAATTAGATGCACAAGGAACTAAATATTCTATTCAACGTTATAAGGGTTTAGGTGAAATGGATGCTGAAGAATTATGCGATACAACAATGAAAATTGAAAATAGAACATTAATTCAAGTATCTTTAGATGATGCAATGCAAGCTGATGGTGTATTTGAAACATTGATGGGCGAAGAAGTAGAACCAAGACGTAAATTCATTGAAGACAATGCTGTTTATGTTGATAATCTTGATGTTTAGGAGGATTTTATGGATAAATTAGAAACAAGAAATATAGTAGATGAAATGCAAAAATCATTCATGGAATACTCTATGAGTGTCATAGTATCTCGTGCATTACCAGATTTAAGAGATGGTTTAAAACCAGTTCATCGTCGTATTTTATATACAATGTACGAAGATGGATTAACACCTGATAAAGCATATCGTAAAAGTGCAACGACAGTTGGAGATGTTTTAGGTAAATATCATCCACATGGTGATACTGCTGTTTATGATGCTATGGTTCGTATGGCACAAGATTTTAGTTATAGATATATGCTAGTTGATGGCCATGGTAACTTTGGTAGTATTGATGGCTATGGAGCTGCTGCATATCGTTATACAGAGGCGAGATTATCAAAAATATCGTTAGAGTTGTTAAGAGATATTAATAAAAATACGATTGATTTTGTACCAAACTTTGATGGCGCATCTAAAGAACCAACAGTATTACCATCAAGGTTTCCAAACATATTAGTAAATGGTACTATGGGTATTGCTGTAGGAATGATGACTAATATTCCACCTCATAATTTGGGTGAAGTAATAGATGGATGTGTTGCATATATTGATAATAATGACATTACAATTTCGGAACTTATGCAATATATTAAAGGACCAGATTTTCCTACAGGTGGAACAATTTTAGGAAATAGTGGTATCAAAAAAGCATATGAAACAGGTAGAGGTACTATAACAGTACGTGCTAAAGCTCATATTGAAGAATCAAATGGTAAAAATCAAATAATTATTACAGAAATACCATATATTGTTAATAAAATTGATCTAAAAGAGAAAATTGCTGAATTAGTTAGAGATAAAGTTCTCGAAGGCATAACAGATCTTCATGATGAATCAACATTAGATGGTGTTAAAATTATTCTTCATTTGAAGAAAGAAGCTAATGCAAATGTTGTTTTGAATCAACTATATAAACATACACAACTTCAGACAACATTTGGAATTATTATGCTTATGCTTGATGAAGGTCAACCAAAAACATTAGATTTAAAGTCAATTATTAGTAAGTATATAGACTTCCAAAAAGAAGTTGTTTATCGTCGTACTAAGTATGATTGTGATAAGGCTGAAGAAAGAGTTCATATATTAAATGGACTAAAAATTGCTGTTGATAACATAGATGAAGTAGTTAAAATAATTAGATCTTCAAAAGATGATGATGTTGCTCAAAAAACATTAATGGAAAGATTTGGATTAGATGATATTCAGTCTAATGCCATTCTAGAAATGAAACTACGCCGTTTAACAGGACTTGAAAGAGATAAAGTACTTGAAGAATTAAATCAATTACTTGAATTAATTAAACAATTAAAAGAAATTTTAGCAAGTAACGCTAAAATTCTAGAAATAGTAAAGAAGGAATTACTTGAAATCAAGTCTAAATATAATGATGAACGTCGTACAAATATTGATATGACAGCAATAGATTATATTGAAGATGAATCATTAATTCCACAAGAAGATATAGTTATTACTATGACAAATAAAGGTTATATTAAACGTATAACTACAGACACATATCGTACTCAAAATAGAGGTGGAGTTGGTGTCAAAGGTATTACTACTAATGATGAAGATTTTGTTGATAGTATGCTTACAATGACCACCCATGATTACTTGATGTTCTTTACAAATAAAGGTAAAGCTTATCGTATTAAGGGATATGAAGTACCATTATATAATAGACAAGCAAAAGGATTACCTGTTGTAAATTTATTGCCACTTGAAAAAGATGAAACAGTAAAAGCAATGTTAAAGATAACTCCTGATGATGAATATAAATATATTGTATTTTGTACACAAAATGGTATAGTTAAGAGAACTGATATTTCTGAATTTGATAGTATTAGAAAAACAGGAAAGATAGCTATAACATTAAAAGATGACGATGAGTTAGTAGCTGTAAAGAAGACAAAAGGTGAAGATGAAATTCTAATGGCTGCATCTAATGGTCGTATGACTAGATTTTCTGAAAAAGAAATAAGAGTTATGGGAAGATCAGCAGGTGGAGTTAAAGGATTAGAATTAGATTCTGGTAAAGTTATTGGCTGTGAAATAGCTGAAGATAATCAAAAAGTATTAGTTATTACTGAAAATGGTTATGGAAAGCAAACTGACATTTCTGAATATAGATTAACTCACAGGGGCAGTAAAGGTGTTAAAGCATTAAATATTACAGACAAAAATGGTAATATTGTAGCATTTAAGATAGTATTGGATAATCAAGATCTTATGATAAGCACAAATAATGGTATTTTAATAAGAATTGATGTAAGCCAAGTATCTACTACAGGTAGAGTTGCTCAAGGAGTAAGATTAATTAATCTAAAAGATGATCAAAAAGTTGCTACTGTAGCTTTAATTAATCATGAAGATGAATCTGATACTACAGAAGAAACTCAAGATTCTGAAGAATCTAGTGAAGAAATTTAAAAAGAGGTTAGTCCTCTTTTTATTTCCCGGGAAATAAATTAATGTTCCACGTGAAACATACAAGATATAAAGAATAACAATGTTCCACGTGAAACATACAAGATATAAAGAATAACAATGTTCCACGTGGAACATACAAGATATAAAGAATAACAATGTTCCACGTGAAACATACAAGATATAAAGAATAACAATGTTCCACGTGAAACATACAAGATATAAAGAATAACAATGTTCCACGTGAAACATACAAGATATAAAGAATAACAATGTTCCACGTGAAACATATAATAATATTAATATTACTAATCTTGCTTTAATTACAAAAATATTATATATTACATATGGCACAACGATTATGCTTAAACCTGGTCAGAGTCGGAAGACAGCAGCCACAGAGCCTCTATTCGTGTGTGCCTTTTTAGGTGATTAAATGGATGAATATTATATGAAATTAGCAATAAAAGAAGCTAAAAAGAGTTTGTTAACTAATGATGTACCAGTTGGTGCAATAATAGTTGATTCAAATGGCAATATTATATCAAAAACTCATAACAGCAAAGAAAAAAATCAAAGTGTAATAGATCATGCCGAAATAATTGCTATCAATAAAGCAAATAAAAAAACAAATAATTGGCATTTAGATGATTGCACTATATATGTTACTTTAGAACCTTGTATGATGTGCACTGGTGCAATTATTGAATCTAGAATTAAAAGGCTTGTTTATGGAACTACCAGCCCTAAGTATGGGTATATAGAATCTGTAGAACATAGAGTAACTGATCCGCAAAAAAGCAATCTGCAAGTTACAAGTAATATATGCAAGAAAGATTGTGAAAATTTGCTAAAAAAATTTTTTAAAACATTAAGGTCATAATAGAATTATGACCTTTTAATATAAGCCTTAAAATGATATAATTTATATAGGAAGGAGATAGAATATGTATCAAGCTTTGTATCGTAAATATCGTCCTAAAACTTTTGATGATGTAGTTGGACAAGAGACAATTATAAGAACATTAAAAAATGAAATAAATAATAATAAAATAAATCATGCTTATCTTTTCTGTGGCCCAAGGGGAACAGGAAAAACAAGTGTTGCTAAAATATTTGCAAAAGTAGTAAATTGTGAAAATTTAAAAGATTGTAATCCATGTAATAAATGTGTTAGTTGTACGCAAATTAATGATGGACAAAGTACTGATATAGTAGAAATAGATGCTGCATCAAATAATGGCGTAGATGAAATAAGAGAACTTAAAAGTAAAGTGAATTTGGTACCATCAGTTAGTAAATATAAGGTCTATATTATCGATGAAGTACATATGCTATCAATCGGTGCCTTTAATGCTTTATTAAAAACGCTTGAAGAGCCTCCTCATCATGCAATATTTATTTTAGCTACGACAGATCCATATAAATTACCAACAACAATTCTTTCTCGCTGTCAGAGATTTGATTTTAAAAAAGTTAATCAAAAAAGCATTGTTGATAGATTATCAAAAATAGTAAAATCTGAGGAAATTAAAGCCTCAGATGATGTTCTAAACGAAGTAGCACGTCTTTCTGATGGTGGAATGAGAGATGCTATTAGTATGCTTGATCAATTAGTTTCATACTGTGATGGAGATATAACAATTGATGCCGTTCATGAAATAAATGGTACTGTTACTCAAAAAGATTTATCTAATCTTGTAATTAATATTTTATCTGGTGATTTAAAAGATACTTTTTCTTTTCTAGATAAATGTGATAATGAAGGAAAAAATATAGTAAAACTAACAAACGAAATTATGCTTTTTCTAAAAAATTCTTTACTTGTTAAATTAAAGATTAAAGATGATACTGATAAAATATATTCATCGGTTTGTGATAATATTGATAATGAAAATATTATAAGATTAATTAGAAAAATAAATGATAATATAAATGTAATGCGATTTTCTAGTGATCCTAAATTAATATTTGAATTGGCAATTATTGATTATGCTAATGGATTAAAAGTACCACAAGAAAAAGTTGTAAAAAACATTGAAGAATTACAAAAAAACGAATCAAAAGTTATCAAATCAGAAACAAAAGTTGAAAAAAAGTCTATTGTTGAAACTAAAAAAGATGAACCAATAAAAACAGAAGAAAAAGTTCAAGAAAAAGAATATTTCCCGGGAAATAATACTATTTCATTTAGCAATGAACTAAGGGAAATAAGGGTTGGAAATTCAATGTCAGGATACAGCCACGCAAAGATGCTTGAGGTGAAAACACAATGTCCAAAGATAAAAGATTTAATATTTGATAAAAAAATAGGTAAATTTGCTACACTTTTGACTGATGGTGAATTAAAGTCGGCTGGAAACGATTATTTGATATTTTCTTATAAAAACAAAAATTCAGCTGAAGTTTTTAATAATAATTTAAGTATTATTGAAAAAGTTATTAGTAAAGCTTTGGAACATCAATATCATGCTATTGCAGTAGATAGTGATGAATGGGAAAATATTAAAAAAGAATTTAAAGAGAATAAACAAAATTTCAAATATACTGAAGAGACTGAAGAATTATTAAACAAATATAAAGATAATAAAACTAATAAAGATGATGTTGAATCGATGTTTGGTTCGATTATAGAATATAAATAGGAGGAATAAATTATGAATATGCAAGCTATAATGCAACAAGCACAAAAAATGCAAAAAGATGTTATGAAAGCAAAGAAAGAAATAGATGAGACAGTCTTTACTGGAAAATCATCTTTTGTTACAGCTGAAGTTTATGGTAGTAAAAAAATAAAAAAGATTACTATTGATTCAGAAAAATTAGAAAAAGATGATATTGCAATGTTAGAAGATCTTGTTTTAGTGGCAATTAATGATGCTATGAATCAAATTGATTTAGAAACTGAAAAGAAACTTGGTAAATATACTGGTGGAATGCAGGGATTATTATGAGTTATCCCACAGCTATTCAAAATCTAATAGAAAGTTTTAAAAAGTTGCCAGGCATTGGTGAAAAAACAGCTGAAAGATTAGCCTTATCAACATTGGATATGGATGAAGATAGTTTAAAATTATTTGGAAAATCTTTAAAAGATGTTAAAGAAAAAGTAAAAAAATGCAGTATTTGCCATAGCTTTACTGATAATGTTAATGGCATTTGTGATATATGTGGTGATCAAAATCGTGATCATACGACTATTTGTGTTGTTGAAGAGCCAAAGAATGTCATAATGTTTGAAAAAATGGGATCATATAATGGTACTTATCATGTACTTGATGGACTTATATCACCACTCGATGGCATTAATCCAGAAGATATAAATATAAGTTCATTATTATCAAGAATTGATAAAGAAAAGGTAAAAGAGGTTATTATTGCTGTTAAACCTAGTATTGAAGGCGAAACGACATCACTTTATATATCAAAGAAATTAGAGGGAAAAGGTATAATTGTATCTAAAATTGCTAATGGTGTTCCATTAGGCGCCGATATGGATTATATTGATACATTAACATTAGAAACAGCAATTGCTGACAGAAAGAAAATATCTGATTAAAGGAGGCATTAATCTATGCTAGATGAATATCAAAAAGAGCAACAAGTAGCATATAGATTTTTAAAGAATGCCTTTTTAAGTGGAAAAAATTCGCATGCATATTTGTTAGAAACAAGAGGGTATTCCAAACAAATGGATTTAGCAATATCGTTTGCTAAGTTTATTTTGTGCCCTTTTCATTACACGAATAGTGAAAAATGTGGTAATTGTATGCAATGTCAAAGCATTGATGATCATAATTTTACTGAATTAAAAGTTATATCGCCTGATGGCAATCAAATTAAAAAAGAACAATTAGCTGATTTACAGAAAGATTTTAGCACTAAAGCAGTTAATTCTAATACGCGTGTTTATATCATTAATCACGCAGAAAGTATGAATGAATATGCTGCTAATTCATTGCTAAAGTTTCTTGAAGAACCAGCTCCCAATATAGTTGCAATACTATTAGCTGACAATCAATATCAAATTTTAGATACTATTGTTTCTCGTTGCCAAGTTGTTAGTTTAATTAATAGTCATAGTAAAGATAATCAAGATACTATATCTAAAATAGCTTCTTTATTATTTGATAACGAAGAATCATGTAAGGCATATATTGGTGCTCCTGAAAGTAAAGAAAATATTGAGCATGTTATAGCGTTTATAAAATATTATGAGATTCATCATCTTGATACTTTGCTTCATACTACTAATTTATGGCATGATTACTTTAATGATAATGAAACAATAAAGAAAGCAATGGAAATAATGCTTATCTTTTATAAAGATGTTCTAAATGTATTATTAAATAAAAACATTGAAGTAATGAATGATTATCAAAATGATATAATGGATGTAGCAGGTTTAAATAAGATTGATAATATTACAAGGAAGATTGGTATTCTAATTAGCATTCAAAACAAAATGCAGTATAATATTAATAAGAATTTAATGATTGATAATCTTATATTTGAATTTGAAGGAGACATTAATGAGTAAAGTCGTAGGTGTAGTTTTTAAAAATAAAGGTAGACAATATAATTTTTCTGTTGGACCAATTTCAGTAGAAAAAAATGATAATGTTATTGTTGAAACAGAAAAGGGTACACAATTTGGTACAGTTGTTACTGATATTTTTGAAGTTGATGAAAAGAAATCTAAAACGGATTTAAAACCTGTTATTAGAGTTGCTGATAAAGAAGATATTAAACAGAACGAAAGTAATTTTGAAGAAGCTGAAAAGGCCTTAAAGAAAGCAAGACAAGTAGTAGAAAAACTTAAATTAAATATGTATATTATTGATGCTTCATACACGTTTGAAAGAGAACAATTAATATTTCACTTTTTAGCTGATCAACGTATCGATTTTAGAGATTTAGTTAAGGAATTAGCTAGTATTTATCATACTAGAATTGATTTAAGACAAATCGGTGTTAGGGATAAAGCTAGAGAAATTGGTGGCTATGGTATATGTGGTTGTGAACTATGTTGTACTAGATTTAAAACTGATTTTGATGCTGTATCTATTAATATGGCAAAGAATCAAAATATTGCACTTAATCCGACTAAGATAAATGGTGTTTGTGGTCGTTTGCTTTGTTGTTTAAAGTATGAAGATGATGTCTATACAGAAGCCAGAAAAGGATTACCTAATATTGGATCTACTGTTAAGACTAAAAAAGGTGAAGGCGTTGTTATAAGTGTTGATATATTAAATAGAAAATATACTGCACTTGTTAATAATGAACTTGTGGATGTTGATTTGAATGAAAGAAATTAATTATTTATTAGGATATACAAATTTAAAAATTGTTCAGGATAAAGAGATGTTTAAATTTTCTTTAGATTCGATATTGCTTCCTAATTTTGCAACAATTAATAAAAGATATAAGAACATTCTTGATATTGGGACAGGTAATGCCCCAATTTTGTTAGTTTTATCAACTAAGACGAAAGCTAATTTAGTTGGTGTTGAAATACAAGAAGAGGCATATAATTTAGCTTGTGAGTCTGTTAAAATGAATAATTTAGATAATCAGATAACACTTATTAATTTGGATATTAAAGATTATGCTAAAGGTGATATCACTGAATACTATGACTCTATTTTATGTAATCCACCTTATTTTCCATATTTAACTTCTTCAGAAGTTAATAAGAATGATTTAAAAACTTTAGCTCGTCATGAAAAATCATTAACCTTGGAAGACATTATTAAAATAAGTCGCAAGTTGTTAAAAAATAATGGTAATTTGGCATTTGTTCATAGACCTGATAGACTAGTAGACATTATTACTTTGATGCGTGCAAACAATATTGAACCTAAAAGGATTCAATTTGTTTACCCAAAAGAAGGAAAAGATGCTAATATATTACTCGTTGAAGGAACAAAGAATGGAGCTCCTGGGATAAAGATATTAGAACCATTATATGTTTATGATAATAATGGTGAATATACTGATAAAATAAAAAAATATTTTGAATGAGGTGATTTATGTCACAAAAAAGTTATGATAATTCTCCAACTGTTTATTTAATTCCAACACCGATAGGTAATATGCAAGATATTACTTTACGTGCAATAGACACATTAAAAATGGTTGATGTTATATTTTCAGAGGATACACGTGTAACACGTGAGCTTTTAACATCTTTAAATATTGATAAAAAATTAATTAGTAGTCATAATTTTAATGAAAGTAAAAATTTGGATAAATTATTAATGTATTTAAAGAACAATCAAAATGTTGGTATTGTAACGGACAGAGGAACACCAATTATTAGTGATCCAGGTTATGAATTAGTTAAATGTGCAATTGAAAATCATTATAATGTTGTCGGACTTCCTGGACCTACGGCATTGATTCCAGCACTTATTACGTCTGGTATTGATCCATCTCCATTCATGTTTTATGGATTTTTAAGTACTAAAAGCACAGCAAAAGAATTAGAGGCTCTAAAAGATTATCCTTACACAATGATTTTCTACGAAGCACCTCATCGTATTAATAAAACATTAAAGTTGATGTTACAAGTATTTGGTGATCGTAAGATTAGTATTTCCCGGGAAATAAGTAAGAAGTTTGAGGAAATATATAGGGGAAATATTTCCCAGGAAATAATTGATATCAAAGATGCTAAAGGTGAAATGGTTGTCGTTGTTTCGGGAAATAAAGAAAAGAAAGATTATAGTAGTTTAACAATTATTGAACATGTTAATCTTTATATTAAAGAAGGATATTCTAAAATGGATGCGATGAAGATGGTTGCGAAAGATCGTGGAATTGCTAAAAGTAAAGTATATGATGCTTATAATAGAGGTGAAAAATGAAATTAATAGTTGGTCTTGGTAATTATGGTAAAGAGTATGATAATACTCGTCATAATATGGGATTTCGTTATATTGATGCTTTTGCCCAAGCACATAATACAAAGATAGACAAAGCTAAAATGGATGGTCTTTATACTAAGATAAATATTGATAACGAAGATGTTATCTTATTAAAACCACAAAAGTATATGAATTTATCTGGTGAAGTAGTAAGAGAATATGTTAATTATTTTAAAATAGATGTTAAAGATATTCTTATTATTTCAGATGATTTAGATTTACCTGTTGGAACAATGAAATTAAAGTATAAAGGTAGTTCTGGTGGACATAATGGTCTTAAGAATATAGAACAAAATCTTGGTACTAGTGAGTATAAGAGATTAAAGATTGGTATTTCTAATATAAAAGATATGTTGACTAAGGATTATGTATTAGGTAAAATATCTTCTACTGATCAAAAAATCTATAAAGATATGGAACCAAAGATAATTAATTTATTAGATGATTTCATAACAATGGATTTCGAAAAATTGATGAGTAAATATAATATTTGATAGGTGGGTGATACGAAAAGTATCACTTTTAGCCTTGAAAGGAGGATTATATGAATATATTTGATAAGTTTATTAAAATTGATGATAGTGATTGTATTAGTGGTTTAACTAAAGAATTAAAAGCTGTATATATATACAACAAGTTTTTAGCATCTAAAAAATCAGTTTTAGTTGTAACTGATAGTTTATATGAATCTAATCTTCTTTATACAAGCATTAATAATTATACTGAGAATGTTTTATTATTTCCCATGGATGATTTTTTAACATCTGAAGCTCTTGCTGTATCACCAGAATTAATGATGACAAGATTAGAGACTTTAAATACATCTCTAAATAATAAACCAATGATTGTTGTTACTAATTTAATGGGTTATCTTCGTTACCTTCCTACAAAAGATAATTATGCTAAGGCAACTATCAATTTAGTTAAGAATAAAGACTATAAAATTGATCAATTAGTTGATGATTTATTTAATCTTGGTTATACCCGTGAAACTATTGTTACTAAAACAGGTGAAATTGCCGTTCGTGGCTTTGTAGTGGACGTTTTTCCTATTCTAGCTAGTAATCCTATTCGTATTGAGTTTTGGGGCGATACAATCGATTCTATTAGGGAATTTGACGTAGATACGCAACGAACTATAAGTACTTTGGATAATATTCAGATAAAGCCAACTACGGAGTTTATTGCTCCCAATGCACCTTTTGAAAATAGAAAGCAAAAATATCTTGCTAATTATACTGATGTTGCTAGTATTAAAGATTATTTTGATAATCCATTAGTTATTTTTAATGATTACAATGAAATATTAACAGGATATCAACTGCTTTATGATTCAATAGTTGAATATGGTAAATCAATTGAGGAATCAGTTAAAACATCATATATGTTTAATTTTAATGATATTCATAATAAAGATGTTGTTTATTTAATGCCTTTTGATAATAAATTACCTAATATGAAAAACTACAATATCGCATCTTTTGAGATTCCTAATTTTACTGGTAAGATTGATGATATTAATTATCGTTTAAATAAGTATATTGATGATGGTAAGACTCTTATTATATGTTTAACTAGTCGTTATCAGGTTAATAAAGTTATTGAAGAATTAAATAATCCATATATTGTTCAAGCAGATTTAGATGATATTAAAATTAATAGAATTAATGTAGTTGTTAAACATATTCAAGAAGGATTTGAAATTGATGATTATGTTGTTATCAGTGAAAATGAAATATTCAATCGTAAAGATAATAATTCTATTTATAAAACTAAATTTAAAATTGGCACTAAAATTAATGATATTTCTAAGTTAAATCCTGGTGATTATGTCGTTCATTCTTTATATGGAATAGGACGTTATGTTGGTCTTGCCACATTAGATAAAGACGGTTATAAAAAAGATTATCTTAAGGTTGAATATCAAGGTGACGATAAACTTTATATCCCAGTTGAAAAGCTAGAATTAATAACTAAATATGCTTCTAATGGAGGTAATGCTCCTAAGTTAAATAAATTAGGTAGTACTGAATGGGCTAAAACTAAATTAAGAGTTAAAAAGAAAATTGAAGATATGACTGGTGAACTTTTAGAGTTATATGCTAAAAGAGAAGCTAGTCAAGGTTTTGCATTTGCTCCTGATGATGAAATGCAAATTGAATTTGAAAAAGAATTTCCATACGAAGATACTTTGGATCAAATTAAAGTTACCCAAGAAATTAAAAGAGATATGGAAGATTCTCATCCAATGGATCGATTACTTTGTGGTGATGTTGGTTTTGGTAAGACTGAAATTGCCTTCCGTGCTGTATTTAAAGCTATCCTTTCAGGTAAACAAGCAGCATTACTATGTCCAACTACTATTCTTTCACAACAACACTATAATAATGCTGTTGAAAGATTTAAGAATTTTCCAGTTAGAATTGCTCTTCTAAATCGTTTTACTAGTCCTAAAAAGACTCAGCAAATATTACAAGATTTGCAAGATGGTAAAATTGATTTCTTAATTGGAACACATCGAATATTGAGTAGTGATATTAAATTTAAAGATATCGGATTACTAGTTGTTGATGAAGAGCAGAGATTTGGTGTTAAACATAAAGAAAAGATTAAAGAGTTTAAGAATAATGTTGATGTTTTAACTCTATCAGCTACACCAATACCTCGTACATTACAAATGTCGATGACTGGTTTAAGAAGTTTATCATTAATTGAAACGCCACCAATAAATCGTTATCCAATTCAGACTTATGTTACAGCTGAAAACAAAGAGATAGTAAAGGATGCTATTTATAAAGAAATAAGTCGTGATGGACAAGTGTTTATCTTGTTTAATCATATCGATGATATGGAAACTAAGGCCCGTGAAATTGCAGAATTAGTTCCAGAAGCTAAGATTATTACTGCCCATGGTCAAATGAATAAAGATGATCTTGAAAATGTCATGATTAAGTTCATTAATGATGATTATAATGTTTTATTATGTACAACGATAATTGAAACTGGTATTGATATTCCAAATGTTAATACACTTATTATTTATGATGCGGATAATTTTGGATTATCACAGTTATATCAGATTCGTGGTCGTGTAGGACGTAGTGATAAGATTGCCTATTGTTATCTTATGTATAATCCTAAAAAGATGTTATCTGAAATTGCAACTAAGCGATTAAACGCTATCAAAGAATTTACTTCTTTAGGTAGTGGTTTTGCTATTGCCATGAGAGATTTATCTATTCGTGGCGCAGGAGATATTTTGGGTAAGGAACAAGCCGGCTTTGTCGACAGTGTTGGTATTGAATTATTTATGACAATGTTAAATGAAGAGATTGCAAAATTAAAAGGTGAACCAGTTAAGAAAGAAGAAACATTATCGCAATCCCAACCACTTATTAATGTTGAGACAGCTATCGATAGTAAGTATGTTAATGAAGAAGATTTGAAGATTGAAATTCATAAGAAAATAAGTTCTATTGATTCAGTAGATGATATTCAAAATATTAAATCAGAATTGGAAGATCGTTTTGGTACTGTAACGGATAATATGGTTATTTATATGTATGAAGAATACTTCGAAAAATTAGCTCGTGAACTTAATATAAGCAAAGTTAATCAGACAAAAAACTATATTGAGGTTATTTTAGACAGAAAATTGACACAAAAAATCAATGGTGAACTACTTTTCGATAATGTTACCAATATATCAAGAATGTTCAGATTTAAAAATAGCTTTGGTAATCTAGCAATAATACTTGATACTGTAAAATTAGACAAACATTTTATTTATTACTTAATAGATCTAATGAATGCTATTAAAAAATCGTTAAAATAATTCCGTGTGTGTGTAAACAAATGGTTGTTTACACACTTTTTTTGTTTTATAATGAAATCATAGAGTAGGAGTTATTTATGAAGAAAAAAGGGTTTACTTTGATAGAACTATTAGCAGTTATTGTAATACTAGCTGTAATTGCAATTATAGTAACACCAATGATAATGGGTACTATTAAAAGTGCAAGAGAGAATGCTGCAAAAGCATCAGTATTAAACTATGTCAATGCCGTGGATGAATACGCAGCAGCAACACTAGCCAAAGGTGGAACATTTGAAGATAGAAAATATAATGTTTTAGAATTATCAGCAGTAGAAACAACAGGAGCAAAACCAACATCAGGTCATGTTACAGTTGTAAAAGGATCAGTAACAGATTTTGATTTAACAACAGGAAATTATGAAGTAAAGAGAACAGGTATAGATGGAGAAGTGACGGTTACTGAAGTAGGAAGTAGTAGTACAGTAGCAAAGTTAACTGGAACACCAATAAGTACTATAGTAGATAATCTTATAACAGCAGCAGGAACTAATACATATACATATTTAGGAGGAACATATTTAAAAGGAGCACAAACAAATAATTATGTATGGTTTAATGGCTTTGTCTGGAGAATTATGGGTAAAGATGCTGATGGTAATATTAGAATGATAACTGAAGAGAATGTCACTGCAATACCATGGGGAGCCTCTGGCTCTGCTCAACAATATGGTTCAAGTTATGCCAAGAAATGGGTATCATCTTATTTCTATGATCATATAAGTCCAAATAATCAAAGTATTATAAAATATACACAATTTTGTGAAGATAGTACTGCAATTACTTCTTCAACTAGTGCAAGAACAACATGTTCAGTTGCAACAGTAGGCTCAAAGGGTGGATTATTATCATTTGATGAATATAATCTATCAGGAGGTTCATCATCATATCTTGTGAATGGTCAATATTATTGGACATTAACGGCACAATCTACCTTGGCTGCGTGGGACGTGCGCCGCTATGGCCGTGCGGACTACGATGTTGTGACTAGCGCGTTCGGGCTTCGTCCAGTTATCACGATTTCCTCTGATGCTATCATCACATCCGGTGATGGTACTCTAAGTGCAACAAGTAATGGATACATATTAAATCAAACACTGGATAATGTAACAAATAAGAAAGTATCCGAAGTAGTAACAAGTGGAGAATATGTAACATATGATGGAAGAACATATAGAGTAGTAGAAAAGAATTCTGATGGAGTTAAATTAATATTAGATGGATTTTATACTACAGATACAGCATATGGAACTGATTTCAGTACAATGGGTTCAACATTAAATGATACAAATTTTCAAAATTGGTTGCTCCCAACAAAGACGCCACAACCTGTAAAATGGTATAGAGGAGCTTATTTTGTTTATGGAAATGATTACACAAATAATTTATCAACATCAAATACAAGTAATGAATTTCAAATTACAAGTGGAAATAAGTCTATCGGTTTAATAAAAATTGGAGAAATAATGTCAGGACAAAGTTTAAGTATGATAACAAGTAATTATAAAACAATGAATGATATTAGTAATAGATATTCAAGAACTAACCGGTATTGGACACTAACGCCTTATGGTGCCTTGAATGCGTGGAACGTGAGCCACAGTGGCTTTGCGCGCAACGATGGTGTGACTTACGCGTACGGGCTTCGTCCAGTTATAGTGATTTCCTCTGATGCTACCATTACCTCTGGTAATGGTACTCTAACGGCGCCGTTTGAGGTAAATTAGAGGGAATAGGTGTAAAGATATACATAAACTTGAATGCGTGGAACGTGAACAACAATGGCAATGCAAACAACGATGATGTGACTAACGCGAACGGGCTTCGTCCAGATTCCTTAATACCGTGAATATATGAGTATATTGTATATGAGAAGCTAAGGAAGCAATCTTTATTCCATGGGAAACCTAAAAGGAAGGATAAGTACATAGATTCTTTGGTAAATAAAGTTGAAAAAGAGAATATGATTAATGCTTGTCTACAAAGTGCAAATTATTTTGCACTTTTTTGTTTAAACTATTGACACGTGTGTGTGTGTGTGTGTGTATTATTATAGTTATAGTGATTATATGAAAAGAAGAGAGTTAGTTGATATATTAAAAGATAAATATATTGATAATGTTGTTATGATTAAATATGGTAATTTTTATCGAGTATTTTACCCAGATTCTATTATTATATGGGGTATTACTAATTACAAAATAGTTGACGATGATAGAATTGGCTTTCCGATTAGTAGCATAGAAAAGATAAAGAATAGACTTAATATATTAAATATTAATTATGTTATATATGATAGTGAAATTGCTAATAATAATATTTGTTTTGATAATAATAAATATAAGGAATATTTAGATAAATATTTAGAAATGTATAGTAAAAAGATTAGAGTAGATAAAGTTATAGATAAGTTTAAAAATGTGATAGAAAATGATGAAGAAAAATTAAAGTATTATGAAGAAAGAATCCAATGAATTTATAATTATTAAAGATTTTAAAGAATTTATTATTTTAATAGAATCTAAGTATGATAATTGTCCAAAGAAAGATATATATTTAAAAGAATATATTTATGAATTATGTTATGAAATACTTGGTGATATATATTTCTGTAATATATCTGATGATAGAGTTAAACAAATAGATAAAATAATAACTAAACTAAAATTATTGGATTTTAGTATTAAAAGAAGTATGGATAAAGGGATGATTAATCATAAATCCTTTTTATTTGTTGGAAATAAATTAAATGAGATTGTTAGAATGAATTATGGATGGTTAAAAAGTGAAGAGAGTAAAAGTAAGATACAATGATCCTATTAATTATAAAAATATAGAATTTATATACAAAAAAATAAGAAAAGGAATTAGGAACAAAAGAAAGTTAGTAGAATTTGACAACTTTTATACTGCCAATATTAGTCATATATATTATCTACTCTTAACTAAGTCTTATGTATGTGGAAACTATAATGTATTCAAAATATATGAGCCAAAAGAAAGAATAATAATGAGCCAAGATATAGGCAATAAAATTGTTAATCATTTTGTCGCCTATTTTTATTTGATGCCCATATTAGAATTATCAATGATAGATGCTAATGTCGCAACAAGAAAAGGCATGGGAACAAGATATGGATTAAATAAATTAAAGAAATATTTAAATGAATATAAAAATGATGAATTTTATATATTAAAGTGTGATATAAAAGGCTATTTTTATAATATAGATCATGAAGTATTAAAAAATATGCTAAGAAAGAAAATATATGATTTAGATATATTAAATTTAGTATTTAATATAATTGATAGTACTCAAAGTGGATTACCAATAGGTAATATGAGTAGTCAGATACTTGCTATATACTATTTGTCTGATTTAGACCATTATATCAAAGAACATTTGCATATAAAGGGATATGTTAGATATATGGATGATATTATCTTGATGGAGAGATCCAAGGATTACCTTCAGTTGTGTTTATATGTTATGGAGTTACAATTAAGTAGATTGAAGTTAAAACTAAATAATAAAACAACTATATTTAAGGGTAATAATGGTATTAACTTTTTAGGATATAGATTTATATTTAGAAATAATAAATTGCTAGTTTTAATTAGTTCTAAAAACAGAAGAAAGATATTATTAAAATATAAATTATATAAAAAAGGATTAATTAGTTATCAATCAATAATAAGTTATAATGGCTTTATTGGGTATAGCATAAATAAATATTGTGTGTTATAATACTCACATAAATGCGAGGAACAAAAGAAATATATATTAGTATTTTAGAGAGTCTCAGTTGGTGTAAAGAGATATATGAAAGTATAGGAAATGATTTGGGAGCATATCGTACAATTATGAAGCGTTATATTCATTAGAGCACAAATTAAGGTGGTACCACGTAATCACGTCCTTATACATAGGATGTGATTTTTTATTGGAGGAATTATGGAAAAGAAGAAATATTGTATTACAACGGCTATCGCATACACATCAGGAAAGCCACATATTGGCAATACTTATGAAATAGTATTAGCTGATGCTATCGCCCGTTACAAACGTCTTACTGGTTATGATGTTTATTTTCAGACTGGAACAGATGAACATGGACAAAAGATAGAAGATAAGGCACATGCTGCTGGTATGGAACCACAAGCTTATGTTGATAAGATTGCCTTAGAAGTAAGAAATATTTGGGATGTCATGAATACAAGTTATGACAAGTTTGCAAGAACAACTAATCCTGAACATATGGCTGAAGTACAAAAAATATTTAAGAAATTTTATGACCAAGGTGATATATATAAGGGTGAATATGAAGGAATGTACTGCAAAGAATGTGAAGCATTCTATACACCATCCCAATTAGTTGATGGTCGCTGTCCTGAATGTCATAGTGAAGTAAAGCCTGCTAAGGAAGAGGCATATTTCTTTAAGATGAATAAATATGCTCCTAAATTAATTCAATATATTGAAGACCATCCAGAGTTTATTCAACCAGAGAGTCGTAAAAATGAAATGATTAATAACTTCTTAAAACCAGGCCTTCAAGACTTATGTGTATCACGTACTAGTTTTGATTGGGGTATTCCTGTTGACTTTGATTCTAAGCATGTTATTTATGTTTGGATTGATGCACTATTTAACTATTTAACATTTATGGGTTATCATGTTGATGGTAATTCTGAACAAACATATAAAGATTTTTGGCCAGCTGATTTGCAATTAGTAGGTAAAGATATTATGAGATTTCATACTACTTATTGGCCTATTATGTTAATGGCATTAGATTTGCCATTACCTAAACAAATATTTGGTCATCCATGGATTTTAATGGGTACTGATAAGATGTCTAAATCAAGAGGCAATATTATGTATGCTGATGATTTAGTTAAAGAATTTGGTGTTGATGCGATACGTTATTACGTGTTACATGAAATACCTTTTGCAGATGATGGCACTATTACATATGATTTAATAATTGATCGTACTAATGGTGATCTAGCTAATATACTTGGTAATTTAGTACAAAGAACTATCTCAATGAGTTTTAAATACTTTGATGGTAAAGTATTAAGCCCTAGTAAATTAGAACCTATTGATCAAGAATTAATTGATGGTGTTTTAGAGATTAATGATAAAGTAGAAAAAGATATGGATGAACTTCGTATTGCTGATGCTTTAACTGATATATTTGAAATATTTAGAAAGTCTAATAAATACATTGATGATACTACTCCTTGGACACTAGCAAAAGATCCTAATAATAAAGAAAGACTTGCTACAGTTTTATATAATTTATTAGAATCTATTAGACATGGTGCTGTATTATTACAGGCGTTCTTACCTGATACAGCTAATGAAATATTTAGACAATTAAATACAGAAAATAAAGGCTATGATACTTTAAAAGACTTTAAAGGTATGGATAATGAGATAACTTTAAATGAACCTAAAGCATTATTTGCAAGAATTGATAAAGAAAAGAAGTTAGCTGAATTAGAAGGACAAAAATAGTCCTTCTTTTGGTATAATGAAAGAGGTGATGAATATGATGATAGATACACATTGTCATTTAAGTAATGAAGATTATGATAATTTGGATGTTGTTATAAAACATATGGATGGCAATAAAATGATTATCAGTGGTGCTGATCAAAAGATGAATTTAGAAGTATTAGATATGATTAAGAAATATGATAATATCTATGGTACTATTGGTTATCATCCTGAAGAATTAGATGATTATGACATATCTTGGTTAGAAGAACATATTCATGATTCAAAGATAGTTGGTATTGGTGAAATTGGTTTAGATTATCATAATGGTAAAGATAATGCCGATAAACAAAAAGAATGTTTTATTGAACAGATTGAGTTAGCTAAAAAATATCATATGCCAATTGTAATTCATAGTCGTGATGCCGCAGAAGATACTTTAAAAATATTAAAAGAGCATCTTGGTGATAACCTTGCTGTTATGCACTGTTATAGTTATAGTGTGGAAATAGCACGTGAATTAATGAAGATGAATATTAGTCTTGGTATTGGTGGTGTAGTAACTTTTAAGAATGCTAAAACGTTGGTTGATGTAGTAAAGGAAATACCACTTGATAGATTGGTTTTAGAAACAGATTCTCCATATTTAACACCAGAACCATTAAGAGGTACTAAGAATGAACCATATAATATTTATTATGTTGGTTTAAAGATAGCAGAGATTAAAAATATTAGTTTAGATGAAGTATTTAAAACTACTACTGAAAATGCGCAAAGAATATATAAATTTTAAGCATTCAAGCCACTTCTGTGTTGCTTTTTCTTTGGCTTATAAATAAAGGCTAAACACATGTTTGTTGATTGACTAAAAAGACATATAAATATATAATTATAAAGAAGGTGATAAGATGAACATTTACTTATTTTCAGTACTTAATAAATGGCTATCAATTGTTCTTGTTTCATCATTATCATTATTTGGTAATTTAAACTTTCAAGAGAAGGTTTATACTAAGGAAGTTAAATATACAGCTAGTAACTCTAACATCGTTGCCGAGGTCTTAAAATATGATACAGTGACTAAGTATGTAACTAATCGTCCTATTGGTATTGCATATACAGTAACACAAGGTAAAGATGGTTATGCTTATGTTGATAAAGTTACAGGTAATGAAGTAGTAATTGAAAATAAAACTGATGAAGTAGTTGAAGTTGGTATTGGTGAAGTAGGAGAATATACAGGCACACTTACTGGTTATGGTCCTGATTGTCCAGGCTGTAGCGCTGTTGGTAATGTATCTTGTCGTACTTACGAAGGATCTAAACATAGTTTAATTAATAATGGTGTTACTTATGTAGATCATGAATATGGCACAGTAAGAATATTAGCTGCGGCATTAACAAAGTTTCCATGTGGAACAATGATTTATGTTGATAATGGTATTCTTCCACCATTCTATGGTGTAGTAATGGATACTGGCTATACAATGAGACAAGCATATGCTAATGGTAAAATATGGATAGATTTAGCATTTCCTGCTGAAGGTACATCTTTAACAGCCGGTGCTACAAGTTATAATACTAAATATAGTGTTGTAAGATGGGGATGGTAAAAGGAAGTAATACTTCCTTTTTATTATGTTATAATAACTTTGGATGTGATTCTATGAATATAAAAAGTGATTTTCATTTTAAAAAGAAATTTGGACAAAATTTTATTAGTGATCCTAATATTATTAGTTCTATGATAAATAAATTAGATATTGATAAAGATACATTAGTTATTGAAATAGGACCAGGGTCTGGTTCATTAACATCTCATCTTGCTCCTTTAGCAGGAAATGTTTTATGCTATGAAATAGATACTGATTTAAAGGAAACTTTAGCCGATAATTTAAGTAATTTTAATAATGTTGATATTATTTATAATGATTTTTTAAAGGCAGATGTTAAAGAAGATATAAAAAAATATAACTATAAAAAGTTATATTTAATAGCAAATCTTCCTTACTATATAACAACACCAATTGTTGAAAGGATTATTAATCTAAATCTTAATTTTGATTTGATTGCAATTATGGTACAAAAAGAAGTCGGTGAACGTTTTAACGCTAAGCCATGTACTAAAGATTATGGCTCTTTAACAGTATATTTAAATTACTATTTTGATATTAATAAGTTAATAAATGTACCAAGAACAGTCTTTGTACCACAACCTAATGTTGATGGTGTGGTTATTACATTAAAACCACATCATAGATATAGTGTTAGTAATGAAGAAAAATTTAAAAAGTTAGTAAGAGATAGTTTTGTACAAAAGAGAAAGACTCTTAATAATAATCTTAAGAATTATGATTTAAATACTATTCAAAATATTTTAAATAAACATAATTTAGATTTGAAAGTAAGAGCGGAAGCATTACCAATTGAGATTTTTATTGAGATATCTAATGCGTTAGGTGATAAAAAATGATGTTTAATAAAGAATGGGATGTCATCTTAAAAGATGAAGTTAAAAAAGATTATTTTATTAAATTAGAAGAATTTGTTAGGGAAGAATATCGTACTAAAACGATATATCCAGAAGCTAAAAATGTATTTAATGCTTTTCATTATACAGATTATAATGATGTTAAAGTCTTAATATTAGGTCAAGATCCATATCATGAACCAGGAGAAGCTCATGGCTTGGCATTTTCGGTTCAAGGAGATACTAGAAGACCACCATCTTTAGATAATATATTTAAAGAATTAGATAGTGATTTAGGTATTAAAAGAACTAATAATAATTTAACTGACTGGGCTAATCAAGGTGTTATGTTATTAAACACAGTATTAACTGTTGAAAGAGGCAAGGCATTTTCACATGCCAATCATGGTTGGGAAACATTCACTGATACAATTATATCTAAGCTAAATGAACGTAAGGAACCAGTAATATTTGTTTTATGGGGATCTCCAGCACGTAGTAAGAAAGTTTTAATAACTAATCCATGGCATTATATAATTGAATCTCCACATCCATCGCCACTAAGCGCGTCACGTGGATTCTTTGGAAGTAAACCATTTTCACAGATTAATAGTCATTTAGATAAGCCAATTAAATGGGCTTGATAATTTGGGTGTGATATAATACAATATCCATTCAGGAGATTATATGAATATTGATAATTTTTTAATTAAAAATGTACATATTGTTCCAGGAAGTACAGTAATTCTTGGTATCTCAGGAGGACCTGATTCTATGGCTCTCCTTTCTTTGATGCAAGAATTTACTAAAAAAGTATCACTTAAATTAGTCGTAGCTCATGTTAATCACAATGTTCGTAAAGAATCAGATAATGAATTATTAATGGTTAAAAAGTATTGTGAAGATAATAATATTATCTTTGAATCAACAAAATTTACTGATTATGAAGGATATAATTTTCATGCGGAAGCTAGAGATAAACGCTATGAATATTTTAATAGTTTAATTGATAAATATGATGCTAAATATCTTATGACAGCACATCATGGTGATGATTTGGTAGAAACAGTTATCATGCGTTTAGTAAGAGGATCAACAATGAAAGGATATGCTGGTATTGAATCTATCATTGATAATGGTAAATATCAGATTATTAGACCATTATTACCTTATACTAAGGAAGATTTAGTTAAATACGATGATACCAATCATATTCCATATGCTGTAGATGCTTCAAATAAAGATGATAAATATATGCGTAATCGTATTAGAAATCATATTTTACCTTTGTTAAAAAAAGAAGATTCTAATGTTCAAGATAAATTTATTAAATTTAGTAAATTAATTACTGATTATTCCAATTATGCAGATAGCAATGTTAAAAAGATTATGCCTTCTTTGTATAAAGATAATATTTTATATTTAGATGAATTTAATAAACAGGAAGACTTAATTCAAAGATTAATTATTCAACAAATTTTATTATCTATTTATCATGACGATGTTAATTTATTAGATGATAACAATGTTGACGAAATTATTAAATTAATTAAGTCAGATAAACCTAATATTACTCTAAAATTACCGAATAATTATATTTGTGTTAAAGCATATAATCAAATGGTTATTAAAGAAGACAATGAAGTTATAAAATATGATTATACTTTTGATAAAAAAATTAAGTTACCAAATAATAGAATAATTAAAGTTGTGTCTTCTTGTGAAGAAGATACAAATTATGTATCAAGATTTAGCTATGATGAGATTGAATTACCATTGCATATTAGGACTATGCATATTGGTGATGAAATGATTGTCAGAGGACTTAATGGTACTAAAAAAACAGGTGATATTTTTACCAATTCAAAAGTTAATAAAGAAGAAAGAGATACTTGGCCGATTGTAACTGATAATAGTGGCAAAATCATTTGGATTCCGGGTATTAAAAAGAGTTCAATTAGTCATCGAAAGAATGAAAAGTATGATATAATACTAAAGTATCTATAAAAGAAAGGAATTTTTATGAATAAAAATGATATAAAAAAATCAATTGTACCTTATGTAGTATTGTTCTTAATTATGGCTGGCATTTTATACTTTATGAATATGTCAGGAAGCAAAGTTAATGTACTAACATATGATACATTTATGAGTGCTCTAAATAGTGATAAGATTAGTGAAGTAGAGATTGTTCCTCGTACTAGTGCGGGTGTATATGAAATTAGTGGAAAGATGAAAGATTATGCCGATAATGAGTCATTTTTCTTACGTGTTCCATTATCTGATCAAATTGTATCCAAGATTATGGATGCTGATACTCATTATAATTTCAAAATTATCACTACTGGTGATCCAGATGCTAGTTATCTAAATTATTTCTTAGTTCAAGTACTACCATTACTTGTAATAGTAGGATTTGGATTCTGGTTCTTTACTAAACAAATGTCTACGGCTAATAAGTCATTAGACTTTGGTAAATCTAGAGCTAAATTAAGTGAAGATAGCAACAAAGTTACATTCAGACAAGTTGCTGGTCTTGATGAAGAAAAAGAAGAAGTTAAAGAATTAATCGATTTCTTAAAAGATCCTAAGAAATTTAGAAAATTAGGAGCTCGTATTCCAAAGGGCGTCTTACTTGTAGGACAACCAGGTACAGGTAAAACATTACTTGCTCGTGCAGTTGCAGGAGAAGCTAATGTACCATTCTATTATATTAGCGGTTCTGATTTTGTAGAATTATTCGTTGGTGTTGGAGCATCACGTGTTCGTGATATGTTTAGACAAGCTAAACAAACTGCGCCATGTTTAATATTTATTGATGAAATTGATGCTGTTGGTCGTCAAAGAGGATCAGGCATTGGTGGTGGTCATGATGAAAGAGAACAAACACTTAACCAATTATTAACTGAAATGGATGGCTTTGGAGCTAATGAAGGTATTATCATTATCGCTGCTACAAATAGACCAGATGTTTTAGATCCAGCATTGTTACGTCCAGGGCGTTTTGATAGACAAATTCAAGTTAATCTACCAGATTGCAAAGGAAGAGAAGCAATTCTTAAAGTACATGCTGAAGGCAAAGTACTTGCTCCATCAGTAAATCTTGCTAATATTGCAAAACGTACTGTAGGATTCTCAGGTGCTGACCTTGAAAACTTACTAAATGAAGCTGCATTACTTGCTGTAAGACGCAATCGTAATGATATATCAATGGCTGAAATAGATGAAGCTGAAGATAGAGTATTAATGGGACCTGCTAAAAAGTCACATCAATATACAGAACACGAAAAGAAAGTCGTTGCATATCATGAAGCAGGACATGCTGTTGTTGGTATTAAATTAGATGGTGCCAATGATGTTCAAAAGATTACTATTATTCCACGTGGTATGGCTGGTGGTTATAACCTAATGCTTCCAAAAGAAGAAACATATTTACAAACAAAAACAGAACTTTTAGAAACAATTAGTGGTTTACTTGCTGGTCGTGCTGCTGAAGAAATTATGTTTGGCGAAGCTACAACAGGTGCACATAATGATTTTGAAAAAGCAACAAAGATTGCACGTGCAATGGTTACTGAATATGGTATGAGTTCACTTGGACCTATTCAATTTGAGCAGCAAGAAGAAGGTAGTGTTTTCTTAGGAAGAGACTATATGAAGAGTCGTAATTTTTCTTCACAAGTTGCCTTCGAAATTGACCAAGAAATGCGTCATATAATTGATGATTGTTATAAGAAAGCTTATGATATTATCAATGAAAATAAAGATCTTCTTGATTTAATTGCAACTACTTTAATTGAAAAAGAAACAATTACTAAAGAAGAAATTGATTACTTAGTTAAAAATGGTAAATTACCAGAAAATGAAGACGAAATAAAAGTTGCCAAACTAGATGAACTTACAGTTGATGAACTTCGTGCTAAGGCTAAAGAAGCTGGATTAAAAGGTATTACTAAATTGACTAAAGAAGAATTAATTGACAAACTAAAAGAATTAGATAAATAAATCTAATTCTTTTTGTCTACTAGATAAAAAATATAATCTAAACTAACATTATAGTATTTAGCTAATTTAATAGCTAACTTAATTGGAATTTCTCTAACTCCAGTTTCGTACAAACTATATTGTTGCTGACTAATATTTAAATATATAGCAACCTCTTTTTGTTTCAAGTCTCGATCCTCTCTCAAATCTTTGAATCTATTTCTCATATATCACTAATATGATATTATATATAATTTGAAAAATACAAATTGAATAATTAAGTGTCCGATAAGAGACACAAAAAAGACACATAGAAATACCTATGATACAATGTAAGTGACTAACTAACATTGGAGGTAAAAACTATGTGTCTTTTAAATTATAACAAAAAAGAGAGAAATTATAAACATTTAACATATGCAGAAAGAACAATGATAGAAACATGGCATAATCAAGATAAGAAAAGTAATAAGGAAATATCAAAACTATTACACAAAAGTGAAAGAACAATAAGAAGAGAAATAAAAAGAGGCAAAGTAGTAGTAAGAGGATATTTTGGGGAAGATAAAGAAGAATATTCAGCAATGATATCGCAAGATAAATATGAATATAATAAAACTGGCAAAGGGCCTAAAATGATATTAGATCAGGATATTAAGCTAGTGAGGCATATAGAGAAAGAGATTAAAGAAAACAAAAAATCACCAGAAGTAATAGTTAAAGAATTAGAAAAAAAGGGTTTTTTAATAAAGATAACAGGAAGAACAATAATAAACGCAATAAAAAAAGGAGGAATATTTGAAGAAATAGATTCATCAAAAATAATATATAAAAAGAAGTATAGGAGTAAAAACAAAGAGAGAAGAGTATCCAAAATGATATCAGCAGAGAAATCCATAGAGTATAGGCCAAAGGAAGCCAATCAAAGACTTGAATATGGTCATTGGGAGGGAGATTTAGTTATTGGTAAAAGGAAAAAAGGGAATGTGTTATTAACATTTACAGAGAGAGTAACAAGAGAAGAAATCATCATAAAAATAAAAGGAAAAAACAATGAATATGTTGTAAAAGCAATGAATACATTAGAAAGAAAGTATGGAAAAAGATTCTATTATAAATTCAAAACAATAACATTTGATAATGGTATAGAATTTATGGATTATAAAGGTATGGAAAAATCTTGTATCAGAAAAGGCAATAGAACGAAGATATATTATGCACATCCATATTGTTCAGGTGAAAGAGGTACAAATGAGAACAATAATAGAATGATAAGAAGATGGATACCCAAAGGAACGTTAATAGATAATATTTCAGTAGAACATATAAAAAATATAGAGAATTGGATAAATAATTATCCTAGAGAGATGTTTGACTATAAAAGTTCAAATATGCTACTCTTAGAACAGTAAAACTTGCATTTTAGGTAAAACTATGTGCGGACACTTAATATTTCCATTTGTAATATAATTTGAAAAAGTGTATTGTAATACACTTGATTGAGTGTTAAGATGAAAATGGAAAGTGTTTAATATATAACTTTAATAAGCACTTATTTCCACCAAATCTTTTAGTTGCAATTATGTTGTTAGATAACATAAACGTATAATTTATATGTTAGAGAGAGTTTTATAAAATTTCGAATGCTATAAATAATTTAATTGTAACTAAAAAGATTCAAGACAAAATAAGTGGATACTAGTTGAACTAGTATTTTTTTATTATATAAATATTTTATAAAATAAGTATAATATTCAATAATATTACCTTTTATCATTATAATTAAATAAAATTATTAATTATAAAAATGGTTAAAAAGTTTATCACGTAAACTTTTTAACTTACTTTACATAGACTTATAGAGTCATTTTTGATACAATAATGATGTCGTTAAAAGGTGGCGAGAAAATGGGTAAAATTATAGCGTTAGCAAATCAAAAGGGTGGTGTTGGAAAAACAACCACAAGTATAAATTTATCTGCTTGCTTAGGGGTATTAGGTAAGAAGATATTATTAGTAGATTTAGATCCACAAGGTAACGCTACTACAGGTTTAGGAATTAATAAAGCAGGAGTAAAAGCAAGTATATATGAGTTATTAGTAGGAACTGCTCAAACAGAAGATGCTATTATTCATACGCCATTTAAGAATTTAGATGTTATTCCAGCAACACTTAATCTTGCTGGTGCAGATATTGAATTAATTGAAAGAAGTAGACAAGATCCTAATTTTATTAGAACAGAGCAATTAAAAAAAGATTTAGCAAAGGTTCGCAATAATTATGATTATATCTTTATTGATTGTCCGCCATCATTGGGAATACTTACTACTAATGCAATGGCAGCAGCAGATGGTATTATTATTCCATTGCAATGTGAGTTCTTTGCATTAGATGGAATTATGCAATTACTAAGTTCAATTAGATTAGCTCAAAAGAATTTAAACCCTAATTTAAAAATAGAAGGTGTTTTGCTAACAATGTTGGATTCACGTACCAATTTAGGATTAGAAGTAGTAGAAGACACACGTAATTACTTTAAAGAGTGTGTTTATGATACAATTATACCAAGATTGGTTAAACTTTCAGAAGCACCAAGTTATGGCAAACCAATTATTGAGTATGATCCACTTAGTCGTGGAACAGAGGCTTATTTAAATTTAGCAAAGGAAGTGATTGAGAGAGATGGAAAACAACAACAATAATAAAAAAAGAGCATTAGGTAGAGGATTAGAATCACTATTTAATGACGAAAATCTAGATATTGATAATATCGAAAAGCAAATTTATGATTCTGCTGATAAAGAAGAAATACAAGAAATTAATGTTGATGAATTAAGACCAAATCCTTATCAACCACGCAAAACTTTTGATCAGGATGCTTTAAATGAATTAGCTGCATCTATTAAAGAACACGGAATATTTCAACCATTAATTGTAAAAAAGAGTATTAAAGGTTATGAAATAATTGCAGGTGAAAGAAGATTTAGAGCTGCTAAGTTAGCAGGACTTACTAAGGTGCCTACAATTATTAGACAATTTACTGATGAACAAATGATGGAAATAGCACTTCTTGAAAATTTACAACGTGAAAATCTTAATACTATTGAAGAAGCATTGGCATATAAGTCTATGATTGATCATCTTGGTATCACTCAAGATGAAGTTGCTTCTAAAGTGGGCAAGAGCAGAAGTTATATTACTAATATGTTAGGTATACTTACTTTACCTAAAGAAATACAAGATATGGTAGTAAGTGGTGACTTAACAATGGGACATGCAAGAGTACTTAGTAAACTTGAAGATTCTGAAAAGGTTATGTATCTTGCTCATAAGGTTGTTGATGAAGCTATAACAGTTCGTGAATTAGAAGAGTTAGCCAATGGAGATGCTTATAAGCGTAAAAACGAAGTAGTACGTAATAAGCAAGAAAGTCCATATAAATATGTGGAAGATATACTTCGTGATAAACTAGATACTAAGGTAAAGATAACAAATGATAAGGTTACGATTAGTTTTACTTCAGCAGCTGATTTAAATCGTATATTAGAAGTTCTTAATGTGAAGGAGTAGTTTATGGGTGAATTTTCATGGTGGTTTGATAAAGTCATTGTACCAGCAATATATGTTGGTATAGGATTTTTGGTTTTTAGTATTATTACATCTTTGACTAAAAGAGGTTATCGCAAGGTAGAAGATCGTAAACGTAAGACTGTTATTGTTTTATTTAATAACGTTATCAAATATTTTATTGCATTATGTGTTTTAGCTGCAATATTAAATAATTATGGTATTAATACAAGTTCTATTCTTGCATCATTAGGCATTGCAGGTTTAGTTGTTGGTCTTGCATTACAAGATTTAATTAAGGATTTTGTAGCAGGAACATTTATTATTTTTGATAATCTATATGCTGTAGGCGATACAATTACTATCAATGGATTTCGTGGTGAAGTTATTAGTTTTGGTTTAAAGACAACAAAAATTAAAGATGGAAATGGTAATATATTATCTATTGGTAATGGAAGCATTACACAAGTTATTAATCATAGTTTAGCAGATCAACTTGCTTCAGTTAGTATTAATATTTCATATGATGAAGATTTAGAAAAAGTATTAAAGATATTGGAAGATTTTGCTAAAACAGAAGAAATTAAAGATACAAAAGGACCAGTAAATGTATTAGGTGTTACTGATTTGGGATCGACTGGTATTACTATTGCGTTAAATGCTCCAACTAAAGCAGGATCTCAATTTGCTGTTGAAAGACAACTAAGAAAAGATTTAAAACTTGAATTGGACCGTAAAAAAATAAATATTCAATATAATCAAGTGGTGGTACATAATGCCAAGTGATTATAAACTTGGAAGTATTGTAGAGATGAAAAAGGGTCATCCGTGTGGTGCAAATGAATGGGAAATAGTACGTGTTGGTGCAGATATTAAGATAAAATGTACTAAATGTGGTAGAATTGTAATGTTGCCAAGAATTGAATTTAATAAGAAAATTAAAAAAGTAATTACTTATTAGGAGGATATATGCAGTTCAAAGGATTTAAATCTAAAAAGAGAAAAACTGAATTAGGTCCTGTATTAACAATAATTATGTTAACGATGTTTATTATTGTACTGAGCTTTGTATGCTCAGTTTTTGGCTTAGGATCAAAAACAACATCAATTAATTCTGGTGAACTTCAAAATACACTTATAACAGTAAAAAATATGTTTAGTGCTGATGGAGTTAGATTTTTCTTTGGCAATATATTATCTTCGTTTACTGTATTAGAACCATTATTAATGTCTATTATTGCATTAATAGGCATTGGTATTGCTGAGAAGAGTGGTTTATTTAAGGCTATTTTCATTAACATAAAAAAGCTTAGACCCTCAACAATAACATTTTTTACCTTATTTTTATCAATAGTATTTAGTTTCTTTGGAGATTACTCATATGCATTTTTATTACCATTATCTGCAATTGTATATAAATATGCAGGACGTAATTCAAGATTAGGAATACTTACATCATTTATTGGTGTTAGTATTGGTTTAGGTGCTGGATTACTATTTAATAATGTTGATTTAGTTTTAGGTACAATGACACAAGCTTCAGCAGCATTAGCAGTTGATAAGAATTATGTCTATAATTTAGTATCTAATTTATACATAATGATAGCCTCAACCTTAGTTTTAAGTATTCTTGGCACTATTGTTATTGATAATATGTTAGCTCCTAAATTTACTAAAAAAACACCTTTAGAAGATGAAGACTTAAATATGTCTCGCAAAGGGCTTAGGGTTACAGGATTATTTGCAATAGTTATGTTTGCTCTTGTTCTTTATATGATAGTGCCTAATTTACCAGGTAGCGGAATCTTATTAAATCAAACGGGTACTACATATATGGAAAAATTGATGGCTGATACAGCACCATTCCATGAGAGTGCAGGTTATATTTTTACATTAATATTAATGGTATGTAGTTTCGTTTATGGAAAAATATCAGGTAATATTAAAAATTCTAATGAATATAGTATAAAAGTTTCAGATGCCTTTGATGGTATAGGATACTTATTTGTATTACTATTTTTCTCATCTCAAATGATAGCTATTTTAAATTGGACTAATTTAAGTACAGTAATAGTGTGTAATTTAATTGAATTTTTAGGATCGTCTGAGATGTCAGGTATTCTTCTTGTTGTTACATTCTTTGTTTTGACAATTGTGATGGGAATTTTTATTCCTGATACAGTTACTAAATGGACATTACTAAGTCCAGTTATAATTCCATTATTTATGAAAGCTAATATAACACCAGATTTCACACAATTTATATTTAGAGCAGCAGATGGATGTGCAAGAATGTTAACGCCGTTCTTCCCATATTTCATTGTTATGTTGGCATTCTTACAAAGATATAATTATGATGAAGAAAATAAAATAACAGTGTTTGGTACAATTAAAAAATTACTTCCAGTAACATTAACATTTATTGTTATTTGGCTATTAATATTAGTTGCATGGTATATTATTGGTTTACCTTTAGGACCAAATACATTTACTAATTTATAAAAGATGCTTATGCATCTTTTTATGATACAATAATAAAGGTGATGATATGGATTACGGAATATATTTTTTTATAGCATCTTTATTAATCATCTTTTTACGTGTCATAGTATCATCAATATCTATCTTATTTAGTGGTTTAATGACTGGAATAAGAATTTTTATAGAACAAAATAAAAGTAAAAAATCTTTACATCCTGAAGAATATTACAAAGATTTATTAAATAAATATACTATTCCAGAGATTAATTATCTTCTTTATGGAATGAGTAATGTAAAAGATATGATCAATGCTACAATTATATCTTTATCACAAAGAGGAATTATAACAATCTCTTATAATGGTAAAATATCGCGTGTAAAAGACAAGTTTAAAACTATTTCATCAGCTGAAAACAAAATATTGTCCATATGCGAAAAAGATTATGATTATAAATCAGATTTAATAAATAATGATGAAGTAGAATTAGAAAATGCTATTGAAGAAGGATTAAGCAGTAAAGGCATAGAAATTAAAGTATCTAAAAAATTTGATATGAAAGCTATACCATATAAAACATTTTTTTTACTATTTGCATTAGAAATTGGCCTTCAAATATCTAAGTACTTTATACTTATAGATTCACTATATGCAAATTTAACTACTAATATTTTTATTGTTTATATGATATATATAATATGCTTTGGTATATATTCAAAAGAAAGAAAATATTCTTACAACTATATTCTTACTCATGATGGTGTTGAATTAAAAGTTAAACTAGACGTATTAAGAGAATATTTTAAAGATTTATATTTAGCAAAGACAAAGAGTTATTCTTTTGTATTTTCAAATGAATCAATACCATATATTATAATGTTAGGATTAAAAGAATATATGGATAAAGATTCACTTAAAGCTATTGAGTTATTGAACTTGCATCCTGATTTTATTGCAAAGCCTAACAAGTCTCATAAAAAGTTACTAATTACAATGTGGTTATTTGTAACAGCAGGTTACTTATTTGTATCTATTGCTGATAATAATTTTGATTTTTACAATCTATTTTTATTATTATTTATGCTTATAGTAATGATATTTAATATGCGCTTTGTTATAACTAGAAAATACAAATATATTGTTGATCTAGCTATTTCAACATTATTTGTCTTAGGTGCAATATTTATAAGCAAGGATAATAATATAATCATATCTATATATAATATATTTTCTTATCCTATTTTAATGATAATTGGTTGGATTAGTGTTGAAAACTAGTATTAATTAGTTTATACTAATTATGCTTTAGAAATGAGTGATATTATGGGTTTAAAAGCAGGAATAGTAGGATTACCTAATGTAGGTAAGAGTACTTTATTTAATGCAATAACAAAACAAAAAATATTAGCAGCAAATTATCCGTTTGCAACGATAGAACCAAATGTTGGTATTGTTGTAGTTCCAGATAAAAGATTAGATTTCTTAGTTAAGATGTATAATCCAAAGTCAATAGTACCTGCAACATATGAATTTTTTGATATAGCAGGTCTTGTTAAAGGCGCTAGTACTGGTGAAGGATTAGGCAATAAGTTTTTAAGTCATATTAGGGAAACAGATGCTATTGTTGAAGTAGTAAGATGCTTTAGAAATTCAGATATTATTCATGTTGAGAATACTGTCAATCCTGTTCGTGATATAGAAACTATTAATGTGGAATTAATGTTAGCTGACCTTGAAGTAGTTGATGATAGATTATCTAAGATAGCAAAAAAGGCTGAACAAACTAAAGATAAAGATTTACTAAAAGAATTAGTTGTACTAAAAAAGGTAAAAGAATCGCTAGATAATAGTATTCCTGTTAGAAGAGTACAATTTACAGAAGATGAAGAGAAAATTTTAAGACCTTTTTGCTTGTTGACACAAAAACCAATTATTTATATGGCTAATATAGCAGAAGATATGATTGGTAAAGATGATGAAAATGATCTAGTGCAAGCTGTAGTAAGTTATGCTAATAAAGAACATGCTAAAGTTATAACTGTATCAGCACGTGCAGAAGAAGAATTAGCTGATTTATCTGATGAAGATAGAGTTGAATTTTTAAATGAACTTGGATTAGAATCAAGTGGTCTTGATAAATTAATTAAAGCAACATATGATTTGTTAGGACTTGCTACATTTTTAACTGCTGGTGCCGATGAGTGCCGTGCTTGGACATTTAAAAAGGGTATGAAAGCTCCAGAGTGTGCTGGTATAATTCACTCTGATTTCGAAAAGGGATTTATTCGCGCTGAAGTAATGTCATATAGTGATTTAGAAAAACTAGGTAGTGAAAAAACTGTTCAAGAATCTGGTAAACTTCGTATCGAGGGAAAAGATTATTTTATGCAAGATGGAGATATATGCCATTTTAGATTTAATGTTTAGGATATGTGAATATCCTTTTAATTTGCATGAAATTAAAATCTATGATATTTTATTAAGCACTGAGGTGAAACTATGAATAATAAGAATATGGTTGCGCAACTATTAAATGAATATGGAGATTTAGCTAGAGAAGCAGGTTTGGGCAATCTTGAAACTGATAAGATTATTTTACATAATACTAAGAAAGTATTTCCTTGCTCTGAACAAGATAGAACATATTTATCAACAGATAGTGATCGTTCATATGGATCTTACTTTGCAGATGGTAGTATTTTTATAAATCCAAAGCGTTTATACGGTGAAAAATATACTGATAATAGATTTGCTATGAAAATTAATAAAAATTATGTCAAAATAATTCGCTTTAGAGATGGGCAATTTACTTTGGAAAGATATGATACTAAAAATCAAAAATATGCCATTGCTTTTTATGATGCTAGTAAGGTTGAAGAAAAATTAAGTAATGTAGCAACGTTAGATAACGTTGATTGTATGGAATATGCTTTAAAATGTTCAACAATGATACCAGACAGATTATTCATAATGTCACGCGATAAAAATGGTATTAGTGTTACTGATATAGATAGTAATGATACTATGAGAGACTCTACAATATTAGATAACGAAGTAGTAGTTGCAAAGAATAAATCATTATATTCAGCATTTAAAGATTATATGTTTGATAGACCTAAAAACAAAAAGTTATATGAAGACAATAAAAAGTTTAGACTTTATATGAAAAAATAAGGATGCGTTGCATCTTTTTTGTTTACAAAAGTTTCTTTCTTTGTTATAATCTATAGCGAGTATTAATTTACTCCTTGCTACGTGAGTAGCCGAATAGACCGTAAGGAGGTGTAGAATGAGAAATTATGAAATCATGATTATCATTAATCCAACTTTAGATGAGAAAGCACTTAAGGGTGTTATCGATAGTTTTTCTAAAGTAATTACTGCCAATGGTGGTAAGGTAACTGGTGTTAATGATATGGGACAAAGAGAACTAGCTTATGAAATCAAAAAGAATAAGACTGGTTACTACTATGTTTATGATATGGAAGCTAAAGATGATAAAGCTGTTAACGAATTCAATCGTTTAGCATTAATCGATGCTAATATCATCCGTCATTTAATTACAAAGAAAGAAAAATAGGAGGGTAATATGAATAGAGCATGTTTGGTTGGTAGATTAACTGCTAAACCAGAATTAAAATACACTAATTCGAATTTACCTGTAACAAGATTTTCAATCGCTGTAGACAGAAGAAATACTGATAATACCGGCAAAAGAGAAGCTGACTTTATCAATATAGTCGCATGGCGTAAAACTGCTGAGAACGTTTGTAATTACCTTGATAAAGGTAGTTTAATATCAGTCGAAGGCAGAATACAAACTGGAAGTTATGATGGTACTGATGGTAAGAAGAGATATACGTTTGAAGTAGTCGCTGATAATGTAACATTCTTAGAATCTAAAGCTCAATCACAAGCACGTACTAATAGTGCAACACCTTATGATTTTGCACAACCAGAACCAAGTGCACAAGCTGCACCTGCCGCAAAAGAGGATGTTAGTGTTAACAATGATCCTTTTGCTGATTTTGGTGATAATGTATCCATCGATGATGACTTCCTAGAATAAGGAGAAATATTATATGGAATATATGCACAAAAAGAAAAAAGTATGTCAAATGTGTGCTGGTAAAGACGTTGATTATAAGGACGTTGAAACTATTAAACACTATATCAGTTTAGAAAAGGGTAAGATTTTACCTAGAAGAGTAACTGGTACTTGTGCTAAGCATCAAAGACATGTTGCTGATGAAGTTAAAAAAGCTAGATTTATGGCTTTAATACCATTCGTTAGATAATAAAAAAGACCATTGGTCTTTTTTTTATTTTAGCATTTTCTTAATTTCACTAGTGCCTTTTTTCTTTACCATATTAACCATTTTATGACGATAACTCTTATTGAAGATGCATAATAGTAAAACTAATATGATAAATATTACAGATATTACAATATCAGTCGTTGATGATAGGCTAGTTGTAGTTGTTGTACTAGTACTTTCACTAGTACTTGATGTATTTTCATCACTCCAAATATTTAATTTTTGCGCTTTTGCAACCAATTCATCTTCTTTAAGTTCACTTGTATAAGTATAATCATCATAAAGATATGCCACTTTTGCAAGTCCTAATTTAACTAAATCATCATTAAGCAATGAGTCATCAACCCATACCCAAACTAGTATTCGACCATATTTATCTTTAGTAGCGTTAGGATCAGTTTCTAATTCTATTTTTTTTGCATTAGTTAAAGCATTGCAAGTGTACTCACTAGCTTGCTTACCATATGGTTGCACTGCAGTATTAGGCTTTACTGTTTCTGGTGTATCAATGGCCAGGAATCTAGCTGTCTTTTCTTCACCATTAACATTAAACTTGGCTGTATCTCCATCAACACATTCGTTTAATGTTACAGTCGTTTTAGTACTGGCAAAAACGATACTAGGAATAAACAATAATAATATTAATAATACTCTTAACTTCTTCATATTCTCACAATATCATTATAACACTTTACTTTAAAGTATAAAATGTGTTATAATCGCTTGGTTGAAAGGGAGTTTCATTATGAAAGTAAAGAATATTGCAATTATCGCCCATGTCGATCATGGGAAAACGACTCTTGTTGATAAACTAATTCAAATGTCCGGTACTTTAAGAGCAAATGAAAATATTGATAGTTTATCAATGGATTCAAATGCAATTGAAAAAGAACGTGGAATTACAATATTAGCAAAGACGACATCTATTAATTATAAGGACTATCATATAAACATAATGGATACTCCAGGACATGCTGATTTTGGTGGCGAAGTAGAACGTATCATGAATATGGTTGATGGCGTTTTATTAGTTGTTGATGCATATGAAGGTACAATGCCACAAACTAGATTTGTATTAAAGAAGGCATTAGAAGCCGGTGTTACACCAATTGTTGTAGTTAATAAGATTGATAAACCTACAGCAAGACCTGCTGAGGTTGTTGATGAAGTAATCGATTTGTTTATTGAATTAGGAGCATCAGTAGAACAATTGGATTTCCCAGTTGTTTATGCTTCAGCACTTCAAGGAACATCTAGTAATTCTCCAGATCCTGCTGATCAAAAACCAACAATGGATCCTATTTTGGATGCCATTATTAAATATATACCAGAACCAAATGTAACTGAAGAAGGTGGATTCCAATTCCAACCTGCATTGTTAGATTATAATGACTTTGTTGGTCGTATTGGTATTGGTCTTGTTAAAAGAGGTACTGCTAAAGTAAATGAAGAAGTATCTTGTGTAAGACGTGATGGTAGTATTAAGAAATTTAGAATCCAAAAGATGTTTGGATATATTGGCTTAAAGAAGATTGAAGTAGAATCTTGTAAAGCTGGAGATATTGTTGCCATAGCAGGTTTACCTGATATTGAAGTTGGGGAAACAGTATGTACAGTAGGACTTGAAGAAGCTCTTCCATTGCTTAGAATTGATGAACCAACATTACAAATGACATTTGGAGTTAATTCTTCACCATTCTGTGGTAGAGAAGGTAAAATATTAACAGCTCGTAAAATTGAAGAAAGATTACATAAAGAAACAGAAAGAGATGTATCTCTTAAAGTTAAACCTTATGATAATGAATCATTTACTGTTTCAGGCCGTGGTGAATTACACTTATCAATTTTAATTGAAAATATGCGTAGAGAAGGATTTGAACTACAAGTATCAAAGCCAGAAGTTATCTTAAAAGAAATTGATGGTAAGATGTGTGAACCATATGAAGATGTTCAAATAGATGTACCAGAAGAATATGTTGGTAGTGTTATTGAAGCATTAGGAAAACGTGATGGTAATATGGATGCTATGCATCACCATGGAGATCAAGTACGTTTACAGTATACAATGCCATCTCGTGGGTTAATTGGTTTTAGTACTCAATTTATGACTATGACTAAAGGTTATGGTATTATGAATCATACTTACAAAGAATATCTTCCAAAAGCCGGAATGATGGTAGGTGAAAGACCATTAGGCGTTATGGTATCAATGGATAATGGTCCAGTTACCGCTTATGCCTTAGGACAATTAGCTGATCGTGGTACTATGTTTGTATCACCTGGCGATGAAGTATATGAAGGTATGATTGTTGGTGAACATGTTCACGATAATGATATTGCTGTTAATGTTGTTAAAGGTAAGAACCTTACAAATACTCGTAGTTCTTCAAAAGATCATACAGTAGTATTAAAGAGTCCTAGAGTAATGACATTAGAAATGTGTTTAGACTATATTAATTCAGATGAATTAGTAGAAGTTACACCTAAATCATTCAGATTACGTAAGAAGATTTTAAATACTGAATTACGTAAAAAAGCAGATGCTAGAAAACCTAAAGCTTAAAAGCAAGTTTACCTTGCTTTTTTCTTTATACTTTTGTATACTAAAAAATGTTTTAGGAGAGTAACATGAGTAATTTGAAATCATTAAAAGAATTATATAGGGATAATTTTAAAGAAGAAGATTTAATCGAAGTAACTAGTATCAATGGAAATAAGTTCTATATGATTGGTGATGATGGAAGATTTACAAGTGTTCTTGCTGCCGGATATATTATTTTAGAAAATGGTAACTTTGTAACTGTTGAAGATAATCAAGATCATGATGATGTTTTTTCATACTTTATTAGCCATTATTTTGATGAAGAATATATGGAATATGAATCAGGTAAAGCTGCAATAAAATTAAATCAAGTAGGCTTACCAGTATATTTTGGTGTTAAGGTAAAATACATACCACAAATTATGCAAAGTGGTTCAGCTGATAATTATAATAATCAAAGTGAAATTAGTCGCTTAAATTCAGGACTTGGTATTTTATCTATTCCGGCTGATAAAAATTTAACAAACAGTCAAAGAGTAAATATGTCTAAATTTTTAATTACTAATAATAAGCAAACACCAAAAGGTGTTGAAAAAAGATTGTCACTTACATATGGTAATATTGAAACGCAGACTATATATTCTAGTGAAGAATTTGATGCCATCTTATCTCCTAACGAAGAATGTGAAAAAACTAAAAACTTGACATTGTTAGAAGAATCAATATAATAATAGCCAAAAAGGAGGGGTAATATGTGCAATATAGATATAAGTTTCGATATTGATAAAATAAAGAATTACTCAGATGAAGAAATAAGAAATAAAATAGCATTGATAGATGATTCAATAGCAAAATTTAACACAAATATCGAATTGAATTGTACAGATTATGCCATTAATACTAAAAAACTTGCAATATTAACTAAACAAAAAGAAAAATTAACCGAGATATTAGTTAAAGAAGAATTAAGAGATGCTTATCAAGAAGATATCGAAGATGATAAGGATGATCCTAAAGAACAAAACAAAACTGTTAATCAATATTTAAATTTGGCTAGCAAAATCAGTCCAGAAGTTGCTTCTTATGTTTTATCTCCTGATGAAACAAATTCATATGCTCAAAAATTAAATGAAATATATTCTAGTATATATAAAGATAGAAAAAGTGTAGAATATCTTCAAAACATTAGAGGATATTTAACTAGTGAACAAATGGAACGTGATTCTATTAACTCGAAATCATATCAACCACGTTATGAAAAAGTTTATTGTTTAAAACCATATAAAGGTAAACGTTAGTTTACTTTTATTTTGCTTGATTATTTCTTTTGGATATGCTATATTAATAAAGGTTTAAAGTTTCTGTATTCCCAATTGGAACTCTGAATTTTAAATTAATTTAAATAGGAGGTGTCCAAATGGAAGAACTTAAAGACAAAGTTATCGTTTGCAAAGATTGTGGAAAAGAATTTACATTTACTGTAAGAGATCAAGAATTTTATAAACAACAAGGCTATACTCATGAACCAGTAAGATGCAGAGACTGCCGTAACAAGAAAAAAGCTGAAAGAAACAATTTTCACAGAAATAACGAAAATCATGAATAATTAGACGACAATATGTCGTCTTTTTTATTTTTTCTCTTGCTTATTAGTATCATTTTTGTTAACATATATATGTATCTGGCGAATATGGTGAAGTTGGTTAACACAACGGATTGTGGATCCGCCATTCCGTGGGTTCGAGTCCCACTATTCGCCCCATATTAAAAATGACTCAAGTTTAACTTGAGTTTTTATTTTCATTTTAATGATATTAGTATATTATAATTAATAGGTGATTTGATGGAGTATAATTCTAAAACACAAAATGATGTGAAAAAGTTAATTAGCAAATATATATCACAACCAGCAGAGTATGATATTTATCTTTCTGAACTTTTCAATATTATTAAAGATGATGAAGATTTAACTTCATGTGTTGATAATTTAATTATATATAAAAATAATATTAAATTTGGATCTTGTGCTCGATATTCTAGCAATAAGAAAGCTGTAGGTATTATGTGGAATAGTTTTACAAAAGATGTTAATTATCATACATCTAAATTAATTGACAAAGTTTATTATGGTGATGAAATAAATTATGATAAATTAGGTTTTATGGCACTTATATTAATTCATGAATTAAGCCATGCAAAACAAAAACAAATTATTGAAAATGAGCGCACATATGAATCGAAATTACTACATTATGTTTATGATTATTTTGATAAAATAGGAGATATAGAATTTTTTGATTTTTATAAAAAGAATCACGATCTTCTTCCTAATGAAAGAATGGCTCAATTAAGCGCACTTAAACTGGTATCGCAATCTTTAAATGAATCGGTACCTGTCTATTCAAATATTTCATTGTATTATAAGAAGTTCTTGGCTTACAGCCAATTAAAAGGATATACTTATGGAAGTGGGAGTTCGCCATTAATAGAATATTTAAATTTAATCAATCAATCTGATTTAGAAATTAATAATAATTGCACTTTAGATGATAAATTATATTATGGATTACCAATTACTAAAGAAGAGTACATTGAAAAGAGTAAAGTATTAAAAATAAAATACAATAGATAGATTATTTCTATCTATTTTTGTTATACTTAATATAGTAGAGGTTTGTATGAAAACAAATAAGTATATTCAAAATTTTTATGCTTGTATCGGTTGTGTCGTTTTCTTTGTTATTATCTATTTTTACAATAAAAGTCTTGATTTTTACTATGGTGATCCAATGATATATGATATTGCAATGCTATTGGGTGTTATTGTTTTAATTTTGTTAGCAATTCATAATTATCATTTATATAAAAATCCTGGACAAGCTATAGTAGAGGAGAAATCCAATATACAAGAATCAAAGGTAATAACAAAAACTTTTAATTTTCTTGAATTATTATATTTTACTGGTGCGATATTGCTTTCTGCATTCTTTTCCTTTCTCAGTGGAATACCATTTCCATTTTTACTTGTCTTTGTATTCATTATAGCAATTTGGATATTATTCTTTTTACCTAAAAAGAATAATAAGCAATAAAAAATATTTAAATAATAAACTAATTAAAATTAGTTTTTTTGTGAAATAAAATTTCATAAACATTTCCTTTTTAAAGGGGTATAATTAATGTAGAAAGGATAAGTTATGAAAAAAATACTTGGTTATTTAATTGCGATTACAATTTTAGTTGCTCCATTAGTATGCTATGCTGAGCAACCAAGTGAACCTCCTACTGGTGGAAATAGTGGAGGATCTACAACAGCTACTTATAGTGGTGCAACTACATTTGCTACTTCTGATTCTCAAGAAAGTAAAACATATAGTAGTTCTACAGGAGGACAAAATGCTTTACTTGTATCAGGTGGAACAAGCTCTATTACTAGTTGCACAATTGATAAATTAGGTGATTCTAGTGATGAAAATGCTGATTTCTATGGTACTAATGCCGCTATATTAGTTTATAATAATGGTACGTTAAATATTAATGGTTGTACTATTACTACAAATGCTGGTCACGCAAATGCTGTATTTGCTTATGGTACTGGTACAATTAATATTAATGATACTACTATTACAACAAAAAGTAACAACTCTGGTGGCATTATGGTTACTGGTGGAGGTACTTTAACAGCTACAAATCTAACAGTTACTACTGATGGTAATTCATCTGCATCTATTCGTAGTGATAGAGGTGGTGGAACACTAACTGTTTATAAGGGTACTTATACTACCAATGGAACAGGAAGCCCTGCTATTTATTCAACTGCGGCTATTACTGTTAATGATGCTACATTAACTGCTACAAAATCAGAAGGAGTAGTCATTGAAGGTGGTAATTCTGTTAAACTAAATAATGTTAATTTAACTGATAGTAATACAACTTTGAATGGCAATTCTGAAACATATAAAAATATATTTATATATCAATCTATGTCAGGCGATGCTACAGAAGGTAGTGCTGAATTTGATGCAACAAATTCTAATATTACAACAAATAATGGAGATACTATTTTTGTTACAAATACTACATGTACTATTAATTTAAATAGCAATACTATTACTAACAATACTGGTGATTTCTTAAGAATTCAATCAGGAAAATGGGGTAATAGTGGATCCAATGGAGGTAATGTAACATTAAATCTTGCTAATCAAACTGCAGTAGGAGATATAGTTGTTGATAATGTATCTACTCTTGCAATGAGTATGAGTGCTGGTAGTGTCTATGAAGGTGCTATTGATAATGCTAATCAAGCTAAAAAAGTAACCCTATCTTTAGATAGTGATACGGTATTTGTTCTATCAAATGATTCATATGTAGATACACTTACTAATGGAACTACAGATAATTCTAATATTTATTTAAATGGACATAAGTTATATGTTAATGGTAGTGAAGTAAGTGCTAATACTGGAGTATATAATGGACAATCTTCATTAACTAGTACTACAACAAAAACAACTAGTACTAATAACAATGCTTTATATATAGGTATTGCTATTGCAATTCTAGTAATTATATTATTAATAGTATTTATAATTAAAATGGCAAAGAAGAAAAAGAATACAACAAAATGAACCTAGACGGTTCATTTTTTCTTTATTAAATATTTTAAAAATATAGTATAATAAAATTAGGATGGTAAAGATAATGAAGAAAATTTTTGGATATTTATTTGCAATTGTACTATTAATTATCCCTGTAATTAGTTTTGCCGAAGAAACTAGTTTTACACCAATATATAAAGGTGCTAATACTATATCTGTACAAACTAGCGAAAGTAAAAAATTATATACTAGTACTACGGCTGATGAGGCAGCATTAATGGTCGAAGGAGATCAAACTAGTACTATTAATAAGTGTAGTGTTAATAAGACTGGTGATGGCGATATTAATTCTGGTTTATATGGTACTAATGCTGGCATATTAGTTCATTATGGAGCTAAATTAAATATTACGTCAGGAACAATTAATACTAGTTCACTTTATGCTGATGGTGTTATTGCTGATGGCACAGGTGTAATTAATCTAGATGGATCTTCTATCAATACAACCGGTAATTATTCTAATGGATTATTGATAATGAATGGAGCTAATATTACATCTAGCAATACTGATGTAAAAACTACTGGTGATTATTCACCAGCTATTAAAACGGCCAATTCAGGTGGTGTAATGAATATTACTAAAGGCACTTATAAAACAAGTGGAGCTAATAGTCCGGTTATTTATGCTGAAGCAACAAACAATATTACAAAAACTACTTTAACTTCAGATAAATCAACAGGTATTGATATTCAAGGTAATGGTGCTGTTATATTAGATACTGTTACATTGAATGCAAATAATATAGCATTAAGTGATAATTCTGATACTTATAAAAATATATATATGTATCGTACTGATGCTGATGCTATGTCATTTGGCAATGCTACATTTAGTGCTTCTAATTCTACAATTAATACAGAAAAAGGTGATACTTTATTTGTTACTAATACATATGCAACTATAACATTAACAGCAACAAATATTAATAATACAAATGGTGATTTATTAAGAATACAGAAAAGCAAATTGGGATCAAATGGTGGTAATGTAACATTAAATTTAGATAATGAAAAAGTTACTGGCAATATTGTTGTTGACAATTCTTCATCATTACAAATGGTTTTATCAAATGGTAGTGTTTATCAAGGATCTATAGATAATAAAAACCAAGCTAGTAATGCTACTCTTGAATTGGATAAAGATTCAGTAATAGTATTAACAGATGATACATATGTTGATTCGCTTGTTGACGGCGATACTACTAATACTAATATTTATTTAAATGGACATAAGCTATATGTTAATGGAACAGAAGCAACTGGTAATAGTGGTACTTATACAGGAACGATGTTAAATTCTATTAAAACAACAAGTACTATTAGTAGAACTGCTTATTTCTTAATCCTTGCAGCAGTATTAACTGTTATTGCGGTAGCGTTTACATTCAATAAAGTAAAATCAAATTATAAAAAGTAAAAACAGGTTAATAATATTTTTGCTTAAAAGGAGATTTATGGAACTATTAGATGTTTATGATGATTTTGGTAATATAACTGGTAAAAAGATTGTAAGAGGAGATAAGTCAGTAAAATTAACTCCTAATGAACATATAGCCGTAGCTATTGTATTTATCGAAAATAGCAGTGGTGAATTTTTAATTCAAAAAACATCATTGGAAAAGGGAGGAGAATATTCTTCTACAGGTGGACATATAGATAGTGGTGAGACACCATTAGAAGCTATTAAAAGAGAAATAAAGGAAGAGTTAGGCATCAGTGTTGATAATGATAAAATTGAGTCACTTGGATATGTTTTATATGATAAGCCATTAAGATATGTATTTTATTTAAAGAAAGATATTAATTTAAAAGAAGTAAATATTCAAAAAGAAGAAGTTGCTTCAATTGAATATATGTCTAAAGAAAAGATATTTAGTTTAATAGATAATAATTTATTTTTAACATCACATGCTATTTTGTTCAATATAATATTAAAAGAGAAGTAATTACTTCTCTTTTGTTTTATTTAATTCTTTTAAGGCAACTTCTAATTGTTTATCCACACCATTTTTATAATCGTCAATAGAGTTTTCCACATAAATGTCTGGTTCAAAGATATCTCTTTCTAATATAGCTTTATCATTTTTATGCTTTGCAAATTCTTTTTGATCTTGATAGCAAATAAAAGTAGGATTGAAGCAAAAATATTTAGTTGAATAATATATACCTATATTATCATCAATACTTGTCATTTCCTTTTGAATATTTCCGAAAGCATTTATAGATGTTCCTATACCTGTACCTACGGTTTTACTACCTATTTCTTTTAATGACATAATAGCAAATCTACCACTTGAGAATACTCTATCATCAACTAATGTAACAATATCTTTGCCATCTAGATAACTAATTAATGGGTTGATTATGTCACTATTACCACCAGTATTTCCTCTAAGGTCAACAATATAGTTTTTAATATCATTATTTTTTGCAACATCTTTAATATCTTTGACAAAATTTATCATTTGATTAGGTTTGCTCTCACTACACGAGAAATAATTTATTATTAATGTATTGTTATATATTGTATAGCGATAATTTTCTTTACGTAAGTAGTTTTTACGCTCTTCTTGCTTATTGGCATCAAATGTATAGTTTTTAATCTTTCCATCTTTGTCTTTAATAGTATAAATTATTTTGTCACAATCATTTTTTATTGATGGAAGTGTTCTTAAATCGTTAGTATTTAGTAATGTACATGATATTCTATTGTTTTTATATTCTTGAGTAGTAGCAGATATTTCCTTTTCAGCTTCTTTGTATAATTCTTTAACGTCAATGTCATTTACTTTTAATAATTGTGAATATTCTATATCCTTATGATTTTCATTTGTTTTAACAATATAGAATTTATTATCTATATATTTTATATTAATTGGTAAAATAGCACCCATGGATTTTATTAAACTAATATTGGTATGAGAATCATATGGCTCTAACGCTGTTTTAATGATATTCCTTGCTACATATAAAAAATCATAATCATCTTTTATAGTATTTTCTTTTAATAGCTTTTCCGTATATTTATTTAATTCATCTTTACTAATAACAAAAGGAAAACAAAGATGATTTTCTTCCATTTCATTAATCATTTTATGCAATAATTTTTCATATTTTTCCATAATAATCCTTCTTTCTAAATTCATTAATTGCAACTTCTAATTGTTTATCCACACCATTTCTATAATCGTCAATAGAGTTTTCCACATAAATGTCTGGTTTAAATATTTGTGGTTTAAATATATCTTTATCTAATTTGTTTAAATCATCTTTGCTATTTATAGATAACATATTTAAATTGTCATCAAAGTACAAGTATTTGGTTGTAATGTTTAATCTATAATTATCTAAAGATTCCAAATTAATGCGCTTTCTAGCTCCAAAAGAGTTAAGACTAGTACTAATTCCTGTTCCAATTGTTTTACTCCCTATCTGCTTTAAATACATCAAAAGATGACGTCCACTTGAGTATACTTTATTATCCACTAATGTAATGATGTTTTTATCTTTTAAGTGTTGTATTAACGGATTAAATATTGTGTCATCTCCACCACCATTACCTCTAATATCAATAATATAATTATTAATTTCTTTTTCTTTTAATTCACTAATTAAATCTATAATTTGATCTGGGTATTCTAAGGTACATTTGTTAATATGAATAATAATAATATTTTCATTTATCTCATAAGAATAATTTTTTATCTCAGATAATTTTGGATATTCTTTATTAGCATCAAAAACTATATTACTATTATCACTAAAATCTATTTTGATATTTTTACAATCATTATTTATTGATTCTAAGCATCTCAATGATTCCGGATAAACAAAACTGCTTTCTACTATATCGCACAAATGCTCTTTTGTACTACTACAAGTCATAAAATCTATTTCTTTAATTAATTTATTTATTTCAATATCATTAATATGTACTATTTTTTTATATTTTATATTGTCATATCCATAAGTATCAATGATATATAACTTATTATTAATAACTTTAAGTTTAATAGGTAATTTGTTTTTGCTAAAAGATGTACAAGCTAATTTAGTATGAGAATCATAACTGTTTAATGCATACTTAATAATATTGTTGGCATAATAATTAAAGTCATAATCATTGTTGATGTTTTTGCCTAAAACAATATTCACATAATCATTTAATTCTTCTTTTGATACTTCAAGTGGAAAAGATAAATGTTCTTTTTCTAAGATGTTAATCATTTCTATAATAGCATTGTTATATTTATTCATAATTACCTCAAAACAATTATATATCAAATTGTTAACTACTTTTCTTTGTTAACAAAATAAACAGGAACATAGGCAATATATAATGCACATAATGCCGCAATAACAAGTGGTATTATGGCAGGTATATTAGTTAAAAATGGATATTCATTTAATACTTCTATTGGTAATGAATTTATCATCAAGTAGTTAGTTCCCATTAAATTATTTAGTATGTTAATAAGTAAAAGATATATTAGGATGATGCTGATTGACTTAAGCATATCCTTTTTTTCTACTTTATAATTCAGAACTAATAAAATATATAAACTTACTAGCAACATAAAGTGATGCGAAATAATAAATTGATAAAAGACATAAGTATCGAATGTATAATGTAAGTTAGTCCATATTATAGCAGGCAATGGTCCTAAAAAAGTCAAATAGTAAATATATGAATAAAATTTTTTGTTATCTGTGAATAATATATACGAAATAGCAAAATTTGTTAAAAAACATATATGTATAGGTGCATTGTTTTTAAGTGATAAAACACCCGTAAAATACATTCCTAAATAATAAATAATCATATTTATTAATAGGATAGTTCCTAATACATAGCGTATTGTTTGCTGATGCTTTATGTCTCTTAATTTATCACGATAAATATACATTAGTACTGCAAGCACTACTAAATTTACTATTAAGGCAATATGAATAGATCCAAACATCGTGAAAGTAGTATTACCAATACCTGCAAAAAAGTTATACATATATTCTCCTAGTCTTGTTTAAATATAACATTTAGATATTTTTAATGCAATGATATGTTTATTCATGTTAAAATAATAATAGGTGGATTATGAGTAAGATAATTGTAATAGGTGGAGGAGCTTCAGGACTTGTTAGCGCAATATGTGCTAAAAGAAATGGTCATGATGTAACTATCATCGAAAAAAATAATAAGTGTGGAAAAAAGATACTTGCAACAGGTAATGGCCATTGCAATTATTTGAATAATGATTTTAGTATTGAACATTATCGTAGCACAAATATTGACAAACTTAATATTATTAATGATGAAAGTAAAGATGAAATACTTAATTTTTTTGAATCAATTGGGATAAGCCCTAAAAATAAGAATGGCTATTTATATCCAATAAGTAATATGGCCGTAAGCGTGCAGAATGCTTTAATAATGGAATGTAATAGATTAGGTATAAATATTTTATATAATACTGAACTTGAATCTTTGAAGTATGATAATGATTTTATTATTAATAATGAATATCATGCTGATAAAGTTATTTTGAGTACTGGATCATACGTTGGATCAAATGGTATAGGATATGATATATGTAAATCATTTGGACATTCGCTTATTAAACCATTACCGGCATTAGTTTCATTAAAAAGTGATGCTAAATTTGTTAAGGAGTGGGCTGGTATTAGAATAGACACACATTTAAAATTAAATGAAAATGGTAATATAATCGCTAGTGAAGGCGGAGAATTAGTCTTAACTGACTATGGAGTTAGTGGTATATGTGCTATGCAGTTAAGTGGAAGAATTAATAGAGGATTAGATAGCAATAAGAAAGAACAATTGATAATTGACTTTTTACCTATGATTAATGATAGCGATTTTCTTAATAAAAGAAATAAATTATTAAAAGGAAGAAATATTGTTGAACTAATGGAAGGGTTAATCAACTATAAATTATTGTATGTACTTTATAAATCTATTAATTTAGATATGGAAAGTACCTACGATGAGTTGAGTAGTAATGAAAAGGATAAGCTTTATAAAGTTATTAAAGAATTTAAATTAAATATTGTTGGTACTAAAGATTTCAATGATGCCCAAGTATGTAGTGGAGGTATTCCATTAACAGAAATTAATTTTGAAACAATGGAATCATTAAAACAAAAGGGATTATATATTACTGGAGAATTGCAGGATGTTGATGGCGATTGTGGTGGATATAATTTAGGTTATGCTTGGTTAAGTGGTATAATTGTAGGTAATAAGATATAGGAGGATATATGATTAAACTAGTATTAGTTAGACATGGTCAAAGTGAATGGAATTTAGAAAATAGATTCACTGGTTGGACTGATGTTGATTTATCTGAAAATGGAGTCAAAGAAGCAGAAGATGCTGGTAAAGTTTTAAAAGAAAAAGGATATCATTTTGATTTAGCATTTACTTCAGTACTTAAAAGAGCAACTAGAACATTAGATATTATCCTTGATGCAATGAATGAAAAAAATATTCCAATTGAATATAGTTGGAGACTTAATGAGAGACACTATGGAGCTTTACAAGGATTAAATAAAGCTGAAACTGCTGTTAAATATGGAGATGAACAAGTTAAACTTTGGAGAAGAAGTGCAAATGTAAGACCACCAGAATTAGAGACTAGTGATCCTAGATATCCAGGTAATGACCCAAAATATAAAGATTTAACATCTGCTGAGTTGCCAAAAACAGAAAATTTATTAGATACAGTTGAAAGAGTTATTGTGTATTGGAATTCAGATATTAAACCAGCAATTGAAAGTGGTAAAAATGTTATAGTTGTCGCTCATGGTAATAGTTTAAGAGGACTTATCAAATATTTAGATAATTTGACTGATGAAGAAGTAGTTGGATTAGAAATTCAAACTGGAAATCCTATTTGTTATGAGTTAGATTATAACTTAAAACCAATAAGACATTATTATGTGAAATAAGGGAGTTAAAATATGAAGGATAAAAAATTACCTAATAGAATGATTAGAGAAGCATCAATATACTTACTAATTATGACAATACCATTATTATTTCTATCAATTAGACATAATGGTCTATTATATTTGTTTAGTTGGTTATCTTACTTTCAAACTAATGATGGAATACAGGCAGTCAATGTCTTACCATCAGTATTATTAATACTTGTAATAACACTATATTACATTTTTGCATTTAAGCAATTGATAAGTGGTATAATGCTTAAAAATAAAAAAGAAACTGATGAAGATTATAAAGAAGATATTGATTATTGCAATGTTTCAGTTAAAAGAACTAAAGTTGGAGAAATTGTATTATATGGAATATTTAGTATAGTACTAGTAATGCAAGTATTCTTTGATACTATTAATTTTGCAAATACATCTTTAATACCAATGATAATCAAATTGTTAATGTTGCTTGCATGTATAGTATTAACATTGTATTTCTATTTAAAACCAGCTATAGAAGAATATGACAAAGTAAAATAGAGCAATCTATTTTTCTTTTTATGTTATAATTAAAAAGCAGGATTGGAGAATTATGAATAAAGAGATTGTTAGTGAAATAAGTAAAAATTTAAATATTAAAGATAGTCAAGTTGAGGCAGTATTAAAGTTATTAGAAGATGGTAATACCATCCCTTTTATTGCTCGTTATCGTAAGGAAGCTACCGGAGCGCTTAATGAAGAAATTATTAGACAAATTAATGAGGTGTATGAGTATCAAGTTAATCTTTTAAAACGTAAGGAAGATGTTATTAGACTTATCGATGAAAAAGGATTAATGACTCCTGAATTAAAAGATAAGATAATGGCTAGTACTAAATTAGTTGAAGTAGAAGATTTATATCGTCCTTATAAAGAAAAGAAAAAGACTAAAGCGACTGATGCTATTAATAATGGATTAGAACCATTAGCAAAGATGATTATGTCTTTTCCAGAAACAGGTAATGTTAAAGAATTGTGCGCTAAGTTTTTAAATGATAAAGTTAAAACAACTGATGATGCTATGACAGGTGCTAAATATATTATTGCAGAGTGGATTAGTGATAATGCTTCTTATCGTAAATGGATAAGAATGAATACTTATATTTATGGCACTATTAGTTCTAAATTAAAGAAAAATGCACAGGATGATAATAAGACTTTTGAAATGTATTATAAATATTCAGAATCATTAAAGAGTATTAAATTATATCGTGTTCTTGCTCTTAATCGTGGTGAAAAATTAGGTATTTTAAATGTATCAATTGATATTGATACTAAGATGGTACTTGATTACCTAGAAAATAAAATTATTAAAAGAGATTCTTTTGTTAATAAGGATGTTAAAGAAGCTATTGCAGATGCTTATGATCGATTAATCAAAGGATCTATTGAAAGAGAGATTAGAGCAGAATTAACTGAAAAAGCCGAAGTTGTTGCAATCGATAATTTCAGTAAGAACTTAGAGCATCTACTATTAACACCACCAATGAAAGATAAAAGAGTATTAGGATTTGATCCAGCATTTAGAACTGGATGTAAATTAGCAGTACTCGATAACACTGGTAAAGTATTAGATATTGGTGTTATTTATCCACATGAACCTAAAAATGATTTTGAAGGTTCTAAAAAGATTATGTTGGATTTAATTAATAAATATAATATTGATATTGTTGCAATCGGTAATGGAACTGCATCAAGAGAATCTGAAGCTTTTGTAGCTAAGGTAATTAAAGAAGCTAATCATAAAGTAGAATATGTTATCGTTAGTGAAGCAGGAGCTTCTGTTTATAGTGCATCTAAACTAGCTATTAGTGAATTCCCTGATTTAACAGTTGAAAAGAGAAGCGCTATATCAATTGGTAGAAGGCTACAAGATCCATTAGCCGAGTTAGTTAAAGTAGATCCAGAAAGTATTGGAGTAGGCTTATATCAACACGATGTATCTAATAAAGAATTAACTGAATCATTAGACTTCGTAGTCGAAAAGACAGTTAACCAAGTTGGTGTTAATATCAATAGTGCATCGCCATCTTTACTAGAACATATATCTGGATTAAATAAAAAAAATATTGATAAGATTATTGATTATCGAGATAATAATGGTAAAATCACATCTCGTGAAGAACTAAAAAAGAAAAAATTATTACCTGATAAAGCGTATGAACAATCTATTGGTTTTTTAAGAATTTTAGATGGTAAGAATATCTTAGATCAAACGGATATTCATCCAGAGAGTTATGGAGTAACATTAAAATTATTAGACAAATTAAATATTGATATTAATGATATTGGTAATACCAAATTAAATGATGTCATTAAAAATGTTGATATTGAATCTATGTCTAAAGAATTAAATATTGATACTTATACATTAGAAGATATATTAAAATCATTAGTTAAACCGCATAGAGATCCACGTGATGAAATGCCTAAACCATTATTAAAGTCGGATATATTAACTATTAAAGACTTAAAGAAAGGTATGAAATTACAAGGTACTGTAAGAAACGTTGTTGATTTTGGCGCGTTTGTTGATATTGGTCTACATAATGATGGATTGATTCACATATCAAAGATGTCAACACATTATATTAAACATCCTAGTGAAATACTAAGTGTCGGTGATATCATCGATTGTTATGTTGAAGAAGTATATCCTGATAAAGAAAAAGTTGCACTTAGTTTATTAGAACCTATTAAATAGGTTCTTTTTTATGCTAAAATAATATTAATGGAGTGTTTATGGGTAAAGTTTTTAAACATGCTTTTGGTCTATTAAAAAAATCTTGGCAAATATTATTCCTTATGGAAATAATATATCGTTTTGTTGAATCTATAGTTATAATGCCATTTTGTGGCTGGATACTAGATTTAAGTTTAAAGTATACAGGTGTTAATTACATATCATTAGAAAATATGCTCTCTGTTATTAAGAATCCAATTAATGATTTAGTTTTAATATTAATACTAGCTATATTAGCATTCTATATGTTGTTTGAAATATCATATATTATTCTTATTTTTAACCAAGCTGAGAATGATGAAGAGATGGGAGTAATACAATTATCAAAGAAGCATCAAAACGTGCTATAAGAGTCTTAAAACCATCTAATTGGTACCTAATATTATTTATTATGTTGATAGTACCATTTGCTGATTTCTTCTCTTTATCTAATATGATAAACACAGTTAAAATACCATACTTTATATCAGAAGCAACAGTAAATATATATCCTTGGAACATTATATTTTCATGCTTTATGATATATTTAATCTTCTTTGTATTCCCAAGGCTACTTACAGTTTATTATTTTATTTTAGAAAAAGATAATGTTAAAGAAGCATCTAAAAAAAGTATTGCCTTATTCACTGGTCATAAATTCAAATCTTTTATATTAATGATTATCTTTTATATTATTATTACTTTTTCAACAAGTCTTTTATCAACAGGATTTACATATTGTGTTGATTACTTAATAAATTTAATACCATATACAACTGCAAAAGATTATTTGTTAGTATCATTTAATGAATCGATAGAAGTTATATTTAAATTCTTTATTGATGGTATAGCAGTATTTGCAAATTATGCATTCCTAAGTTCATATTATTTTTATGAATCTAAGCAAAAAAATGAGAGTTTAGTTGAACCAATTAAATCTACTAAAAAGGATGCTCATAAACGCAATAGAAAGTTATTAACAGTATTTACTTTATTAATATTGATAACATATATGAGTTTAACAGCATTATCTGCATTTATAATACAATATGCTAATGTTGATGATAGTTTCTATTTAAGCAGTAGTGTTAAAGTTGTAGGACATCGTGGTAATGCAGTCGATGCACCAGAAAATACTTTACCAGCCTTTCAAAAAGCCATAGATTTAGGTGCTGATTATGTTGAACTTGATGTACAAGAAACTAAAGATGGTGTAATTGTTGTAACACATGATTCTAATTTTAAACGTTGTACTGGTTATGATGGTAATGTTTGGGAAATGACATATGATCAAGTTAAAGATTTAGATGCTGGTATGGAATCTAAATTTGGTGATACATATAAAGGTACTAAAATACCAACATTAGATGAAGTTATAAAGTTGTGCAAAGGTAAAGTTAAATTATTAATAGAACTTAAAACTAATGGACATGATGTTGCATTAGCAGAAAGAACTTTAAAGGTAGTTGCAGATAATGATGCCTTTGATGATATTATGATTCATTCATTATCATATGATGAATTAAAGAAGGTTAAAGAAATAAAGCCAAGTGTTAAATGTGGTTATATTATGACTTTAGCACTAGGTGATTATAAAGATTTAGATGTTGCCGACTTCTTTACTGTCGAAACAACTTCTATTAATTCAAGTGCCGTTGATGCAGTACATGCATCAGGCAAGCAAATTTACGAATGGACTGTTGATGAAGATGATGATATTCAAAAAGCTATAGATTCAGGAGTAGATGGTATTATCACTAACAATGTCACAGAAGTTAAATCCAAATTAAAGGAAGAAGATAATATCTTTGTTGAAACATACAAAGCGTTCTTAAAGAAGTGAGGTAATTTATGCATAACGAATATGAAATAACAATTTTAGATGTTGATGTTAAAGAATTAGAGAAGAAATTAGAGAAATTAGGTGCAGTAAAAGAAGGAGATTTTCTTCAAAAAAGAAATCTATACAATTTTCATGAAGAATTTAGAGGCCGTTTTATACGTCTAAGAACTAATGGTAAAAGTACTATACTTACAATCAAAGATAAATCTGCTAAAAAAGATATTGGCAGTGTTAAAGAATTGGAAATAGAAGTATCAGATTTTGATAAGACAGCATTAATAATGGAACAATTAGGCTATGAAGTTAGTACTTATCAAGAGAATAAAAGAACAATATATAAACTTGGAGATGTAGAGTTTGATATTGATACATGGCCAATGATACCTACTTATATGGAAATAGAAGGTAAGAGCAAAGAAGAAGTAGAAGATTTCATAGACAAATTAAAAATTGATAAAAGTAAGTTAACACTAGATAAAGTTAGTGAAATATATAAAAAATATGGAATAGATATTCACGATTATAAGAAATTAAAATTTTAAGCAAATCTTTATAAAAATATTGTTGACTTTTATCACTTATAATGATATTTTAATCTGAATAAAGAATATATGCTATTTCTTGTGAATCAAGGAGATGATTAATGTGGCATCAGTATGGCAAAATAACAAATATTTGCGAAGTTGGGAACAAAAGGAGTTTAAAAAAAATTCTAATGGAGATTTCAATTACAATTTAGCTTATCCACAAAGTGATCCACTAGTAAATTCAATTGCTAATTCTTTAAAAATTCCTAGTAGCGACATTTATGTAGGCTGTGGGATTAGTCAATTAATTGAAGTATTAGTTAGTTTGCCTATTTGGGAGAATATATATATACCAGAAATAGAATTCTCATTATATCAAAGAATTGCTAATGCGTATGACAAAAATATCAAATTAATAAAAGGCGTGTATTTATCTGATGTTATTGACAATATAATTTTATTAAAATCCAATATTAATGATTTACTTTGTATTTCTACTCCAAGATGGTTTGATGGAGAAAAAATTACAATATCACAAGCTAAAAAAATAGCAAAATCTTTTAAAGGAACTATCATATTTGATGAGGCATATGTTGATTTTTCTAATGACTGCAGTGGTTTAATAAATTTATATAAAGATTATCCGAATATAATTTTATTTAGATCTTTTTCAAAAAAATTTTTGGCGCCTGGTTATCGTGTTGGGTATATGATAACAAAGAAAAAAATTGATAATCTGAGAGAAACAATAATACCACCTCATTCTGTTTCATCATATTCAGCTAACTTTTTCATTGATTTGTTAAGTAATAAAAAGATATTGAATATGTTTAATTGTACAAGAGATTACATAAAAAATAACCGAGATTTATTATATTATTCGCTATTAAATTATTCTGATTTTAAAGTAATAAAGTCAGAATCTAATTTTATTACTTTGATGTTTAACAATTCAAATAAATGTAATAAAATATATGAAAAATTAAATAAATATAATGGTATTCAAAAATTTGACAATAAATGTTATTTTATTAAAATTTGGGTAAGTAATGAAAAATTTTCAAATGAAATAATAAGGATTATTAAAGGTGAATGCCAATGATTTACTTGTATACTATGCCTAATACAATGCTTAATTTTCCTAACCAAGATACTTCATATGCTTTTGGATATATGAAAAAATTAATTACAAATATAAAGCAAGTTGATTTATCAATTAATTTTTTTAAAAAATGCATTAATAGTAAGTATATAATGAAAAATTATCCTGATTATTGTGCATCTTTAAATGAATATGATATGAGTATTGTAAAACATGCTGATGAATATATAAAGCAGATGAAAGTTAATAATTTTAATGAATCAAACATAATAGAAGCAAATAAAAAAGTTTTTCATTTTCTAAATATATATTTTAATTATTATGGTTTGTCTTGGAATAAAAGAGAAATAGTAATAAACAAAAAAATTTTTAGTTTAGAAGATGTTTTGCAATATTCTTTTTCGTCAGAAAGTTCTATATTTGATACTATTTTTAATGACAATCTTATAAAAAATGATAAAGATATTATTATTTTAAACATTGAGCATTCTTTTCAATTGCCATTTGCTATAAGATTTTCAAAAATGTTAAAAAGCAGCAATAAAAATATTAGCATAATATTTTTTGGAAAATATATAACCCAAATTAAAGAAAACCTTTGTTTTCTACTACAAAAAGCAAAAGTAATTGATGGAATTATTTTATATAATGATTTTGACTCTTTGTATAAATTAACAAAGTATTTTTTGAAAAGAGAAAATTATAAAATATATAATTCATTGATATTTTTTGATGGCAAAGTTATTAATAATTCAGAAAAAAGTCTTGATTTAAAAAATATAGAACAATATCTGCCAGATTTTGAAGGAATAAATATGGAAGATTATCTTTCAAATAAAAAAATAATTGCTTTAAATTTTAACTATGGTTGTTATTATTCAAAATGTAATTTTTGTTCTAGAAAGGCATGCTATACAAATTATTACAGATTAAATATTCAAAAAATTTTTTTAAAAATAAAGGAATTATATTTGTTAAATAAAATAGAATGCATAAATATTGTTGATGAATGTGTTCCTGTTGATGTCTTAATTCTTTTTTCTGATTTTTTGATTAACAATAATATACATATTTTATGGATGGTTGAAACCCGTATAGATTCAAGATTTTCTGATTATAAAATAGCTCATAAAATGTACCAAAGTGGGTGTAGAGAAATATCTTTTGGAATTGAGTCTTATAATCAAAGAATTCTTAATGTTATGAAAAAAGGGATTAATTTGAGTGAAATAGATAATGCTCTAAAAAATTTCCATACTGAAAAAATATCAGTATCAGGGACATTTATTATTGGTTATCCAACGGAAAGTATTTTCGAAACTATCAAAACACTTATATACATAAAACATTCAAAATATATTGATACATTTGGTATATCACAGTTTTATTTTATTAGAAATTCTGATTTAACAAAGAACATTATTTATTCTAATTCAGATTTAAGAATAATCTATTCCGTAAATGATGTACATTTTTATTTCTCAAAAGTCTTATTAACTTTGTTTAACTATAATAAAAAAATAAAAAAATTTGTTCGTATAAGAGAAGCAATAATGTTTAGAACTGAGTATATGTATCTTAATCGAAATCTTTATAGTTTAAATAGAAATGGAATATAATATGATGAAAAAAGGTAATATAAGCAAACTAAAAAAAGTGATTTATATAAAAGAATTGAGACCAGAAATGACACAATGTCGTGTTATACAAGTTGATAGAATAATAAAGGATAAAAAATGATAAGATATGATTTTGTAACATGGAATAACAATATTAATTTAAATACAATTGCGTATCCATTATATGTTTATCTAGAGTTAACTAGCATTTGTAATTTTAAGTGCAATTTTTGTTCTGTTGGAAATAAAAAGAATGATTATATGCCACTAGAGACTGCCTATAAAGCATTAGATGAGCTAAAAAAAAATAATATATACGATGTTTATTATACTGGTGGAGAACCATTAATGCATCCGCAATTTAAAGAAATTGTAGAATATGCCAATCGAATTGGAATTAGACAGACAATTTTAACAAATGGTTATTTTTTACCTAAATATTTAAATTTACTTCCAAAAATTGAATGCGTTTGCGTATCATTTCATGGAGATGAGAAAATATTTAACAATTTAGTTGGTGGAAATTATTTTGATATTATAAAAAAGAATATATTGATTGCAAAGAAAGTAACTAACGTAAAAATAAATTATACTGTAGTTAACCAAAATAATAATTTAAAATCTATGAAATCGGTGTTGAATTTTTCTAAAACTAATAATATAGATGTTTCATTTTCTAAATACAATAATATTGGAATAGGAAAAAGTAATAGCTGTGGATTAGATGTAAAAAAATTTTTAATTAATGCTGATAAATTAATTAGTGAGGGTTATTATTTTACAATAAATGATTGCATTGCTTCATGCTTAGCAAGTAGTCGCTATTCCTATTTAACCCATGGATGTGGAGCCGGTTATTGTTTTTGTAGTATAGATTCAAATGGAAATATAAAAATATGCCCTAGTAGTACTTACTTTGTTGGCAATATAAATAAAAATTCTTTTAAACATTGTTGGAATAACAAAAAACTAAAAAATTTTAGATCATTAAAATGGATTCCTATTTATTGCAAATCATGTAAAAATTTAGAAAAATGTCGTTGTGGTTGCAAAGTTGAATTAAGTGATGATATACTTAAGTTTAATGATTATCAAGTTAATAATATGAAAGAAGAAATGTGGAATGAAATTGAATATAGCAAGATGAAAGTTAACATTTCTTTACTTCGTAAGGATAAAAAATTCTATCTAAGCCTTTCCAAACCTCCTAGATTGTATAGTTATGATGCAGTTAAAGTTTTGAAAGAGTTAAATTCAGGTGTTTTACCAGCAGAGTTATACAAACAAAAAGATTTCATTTTATCACTATATAGAGATAAAGTTTTGGAGAAAGCAGAAGATGTTAAGTAGAAAACTAAAAAATGATAAAATATTAATATTTTGGAATGATAAATATTATGTAGTAAATGATTTTACTTGTGAATTGTTAGACTATTTGGATAAAAGTTATTCTTTGAATAAAATAATGAAACTTACTGGGCTTAATGAGAAACAAATAAAAAAGAATTATAAAGATATAGAAAATTTGTTAATTAATAGAGAATATTATTCTGAAAACTTATTATTAGATATGCCAATAAAAGTTCAATGGAAAATTACAAATTATTGTAATTTACATTGCCAGCATTGTTATTTAGGCGATATTGATGGACAAAGTATGAATTATGATGATTCTTTAAAAATTGTTGATCAAATAATTAATTCTAATGTTATGGAAGTTACACTTTCTGGTGGCGAGTGTTTAACTTATAAAGGGATAGATAAAATTGTTTTAAAGTTGTTGTTATCAGGAATAAAGGTAAACATTTTTACGAATGGTTTATTACTAAATAATTTTATTACACTTTTATCAAAATCAAAACAAAAAATTGATAAAAAAGATATTCTTTTTTATGTGAGTGTTGATGGAATGAAAGAAAGTCATGAACAAATAAGAGGTAAAAAGACATTTGATTTAACTATCAGTAATATTAAATATGCTATCGATAATGGATATACAGTTGTTACTAATACAGTTGTAAATTCAAAAAATTATAATGATATAACCAATTTAATTACACTTTTAAAAACGATTGGTGTTAAAGATGTTCAACTTTCTAATTTGATAGTACAAGGTAGAGCAAAAAAAGATATGTTAGCAACAAATAAAGAGCAATTACAAATAAAGGATAATATAAAGGAATTATATAAAAGTCATCCTGAATATGGAATAATTTATTATTCCGAAGTTCCTGATGAAGATGGTATAAGGAAAGTATATAGTATAGATGGGTTTAAAGAAGAATATATTGGCAAGGATAATTGGTCTTGTACTGCTGGTGTAGCCAGAGTAACAATAGATTCATGTGGCAAAGTATATTGTTGTCCTTTTTTAAAAAATAGTTATTTGGGGAATTTACGTGATAATACACTTGAGGAAATTTGGAAGAGTAAAAACAGATTTAAATTTTTGAAAATGATAGCCAATGTCAATACTGGTAGAGTTTGTTTGGCAATGAAAAATAATAAGAAAGGTGAATTTAATGATTAAATTAGTAGATTTTAAAAATTACAAACAATTGTTGGAATCTGAATTAATTAACAAACCATTTCGCAGCCGTATGCTTTTTGAAGCATTAGAAAGTAATAAATTTTATAAGGATGTAGTAAGTTATATTTCACAGCTTAACTCTGATTTATCTTCTGATTCATTAAATACTATGTTTTTAGATATAAGGGAAAAAACAGAATATTACTATAATAAATCTTTAAAGGCAACGAATTTTTCTCTTAAACTTGATTATTCATTAAGGTCATTAGCATATTTTTACTTGTTAGAAAGTATAGATGAACATTCAAATTTTAGTAATAATGTCATAGATATAATAAAGGAACATTATCCTAAAAATTATCTTGATGTTATATCTGATGTCGATAAAAATTATAAAACAGTGTATTTTACAAATAAAAAAATATCAATTTCGACAAGTAATTCTTATAATGATGATTTTGTTAATAAGTATATAGTTTTGAAATATTGGCAAGATGAACAGCATCTTTTCTATAGCAAAAAATATGGTAAGTATATAAAGAAATTGGAGTATAAATATTGTAATGATTATAACTTGAGTTCTTTTGATGTAGAACATTATACATTGAGAAAAAGACTTTTTAACAAATTATCAAATCAAAAAATATTAGATGTTGATATGTGTAGCATATTAACAGAATTGTATATTAAAAAGTATGTAATTAAATATATTGGCGGGAAAATGTATGGATTATCTGTTCTTAACAGTTGTGGTATTAAAATACCATATACAGTAGTTATACCTACTGATGTTGATGTTAATATTAGAGACTTAAAAAAAATAAGTACAAAATATTCAAAATATTCAGTAAGAAGTTCAGCTGATGTTGAAGATGGATCCGTAAATTCCTTTGCTGGTATGTTTGACTCATATTTAAATGTTAACAATAATGAATTATTAAATAGTATTTCTAAGGTAAAAGATTCAGTTAATAATAAAAGGCTTTTAGAATATATAAAACATAATAATTTGCCAATGCCTAAAATGGCAGTAGTTGTTCAATCTTTTAAAGAACCATCATATGCTGGTGTATGGATTGGAAACAATACCGATTCCGGGATATTAGAATGGGTAAAAGGAAATGGAGAAAAATTAGTCTCTGGTACTAGTACACCTGTTTCAGAAAATTGGACTGACGAAGTTAAAAAAGAATATTTAAAGTTAAATGATGAATACATTGGTGAAACAATGATAAATTATCAAAAAATTTTGAATACAAATGCTGATTTTGAATGGATGATTCTAAATAAAAAACTAGTTATGTTACAATATAGACCAGTTACAAAGGAAATTGTTTTTAACCATTATGATGAAGAAATTAAAGATGATGAATGTTTAGGAATACCATCTTCACCAGGAAAGATAATTGCAACTGGACAGTTTCTTTCATCTCCAGATCAAAATATTAATGAATCAAGTATTTTGCTAGCAATGTCCACAGATCCTGATTGGCTACCGCAATTAATAAAAGCAAAAGCAGCGATAACTGCCTATGGGGGTTTTTTATGCCATACAGCTATTGTTTGCAGAGAACTTGGAATACCATGTGTTGTAGGTGTAGGCGAGAAAAATATCAAAATGCTTGATGGTAAAAAAATATCTGTAAATGGTAATGTAGGTTTGATCAAGATAATGAAAGGTGGTGATCATAATGATTAAGGCAATAATATCAGCCTTAAAAAAAATATTTAGAAAAGAAGACAATGTATTAATTGATATGAATAAGGTTAATAAAAAGTTATCTATGTCTATGGCTGGTGATGGCAATTGTTCAGATTCCTGTTAAATACTTTATGCAATATAAAAAAACTTCCTTAGGAAGTTTTTTTGTTGTTAAGGATTTAAATTTACTATATAAAGATTGATGTTTTTTTTCATTTTTTCGATTTCTGTATTAATTTTTTTATTGCTTTCTACAAACTTATATATTTTTCTGTTTCCAATATCATTGACAATTCCTTTATATATTTTTATTTGTTCTTTATCTAGATTGAAATTTTTAATTTTAAACTTTAATAGTTCGCATAACTCTTTTTCTCTTTTTAATTTTATGCTTAATATTATTACAAGCCATGTAAAATTTAATTTATAATAAGTTGTTTCTTTATTAACGTGGAACAATTTTGCTGGTGTTATTAGTCCTTCATATTTAATATTTTTTAACAATTTAAATAATAGATCAGTAAAATATTCTAATTCAGAATTGCTGATTGCTGTTATGTGCGTATATATATATGCTAATTTTTCAAAATTTGAGTAAACATCAATATCATCTATATCATAGCAATCAACATCACTCATATATGGTATATACACTCTGTAAGTATCAAATTTAATTTTATTATAACTTTTAACATATATATCATGATTTATTTCTTTTTTTAATAAATTTAAAACATCCTTGTTATTACTAATAAAATTATCAAATTTTAATTCTTTTATTGAAACAAATTCATTACAAAAAAAATTTTTTGTTAAATATCCATTATTGTTCTGAAAACAACATAACCAATTGTATGAATTATATCCATTTTTATATTTATTATTAAGTTTATTAAGTGATATAGTTTCATGCATTTTGTTTTTCAGATCATTAAAAGTTAATCCTTGAAACATTTCTGTTAAGCACCTTGATAGTGCTATATCAAATGAATAGTCAGCCGCAATAGTAAAAGCATACTTATTTTTTTCTTTGTTCATTATCATTAGCCCAATTACTGGATACTTACCCAAGGAACAGTCTTTTATATATACAAGCATATTTTTTTCTTTTATATTCTTTAATATACTACTATTAATTTTATTTATTGGGTATTTTTCAATATCTATATTTTTAACTTTAATATTATTTGAAAGCAAATTTTTGTAGCAATATCTTTCAAGTGTTTCAAAAATACCTTGATTTACAGCTTCATTAAAACTATTTCCCGATGCTAATCCATTAGTATGACAAAAACAATTAATTGAATTTATTGGTAACATTTTTTCAGTATTATTTTTTATATTGATAAAATTTTCGGTACTAAAATATACATCATCTAATTTATAAAATTTTTTTCTATATTCACTACTTGCATTATATAAAAGTGACTTATAAAGTTTTTTTTCTTTACAAATATTCTTTTTTTCTCCTCTTGTTTTAATAAGCATATTTGTCTGTAATCTTTCTATCAATTCACTATATGCTGATGCTTTTGCTAAGTTTAATGATAGTCCCTTTCCATTTGTACCAATATTTTCATCAATTTCAATTCTTACAGAGTAAATATTATTTATTGTTTTAATTCTTCTTTTCTCTTTTGGATTAATACCATTCCTTTTTAAAATTTTTTTAATATTTTTTATTGTTTCAATTGGATTTGCATCTTTTCTATAAATGTTATTATTTTCATAACTTATAATATTTATATTATTTATCTGTTTAACGTTTTTTCTTTTACTCATATTATAAAGAAAAACCACTTTTTTATTTGCATATTTTTTTATTTGGTTAAAATTATTGTAAAATTTTATATTTTTGTATAATGATTTCCATTTTTTTGTATTATCGTTCATCAATATTATGTCTCTACACTTGTTGCTATATAAAAAATTTATTGCATCTTTAATATTAATTTCTTCTTTTATGCAATAAAATATGTAAACATTGATGGGAGCACTTTTTACTAAATTAATGTCATCAATATTATTGCTTATTATTCCTATAGTTTTTATAAAAATCACTTCTTTTTTTAGAGTATAACATTTATTTTTTAATAAATCTATAATTGTACAATTTTATCATTTGACTTTTATATAACTTTAATGTAGTATAAGAGCCAATTTAAGGGGTGTAATAATGGAAGACAAAAATGACAAGAAAATTCAAGTATATGAACAAAATATTAGTGATTTAAGAAATTCTAAAAATCCTAAGATGTCTTATGCTGGCAGTTTAACAGGTTATGCTAGTATTGATAAGCCATGGAGAAAGTACTATTCAGCATATGCTTTGAATATTAATGCTCCAAACTGTAGTGCATATGATTTAATGAAACAATCAAATATTAGAAATTTAGATTCATATGCAATAAATTATTATGGCAACATGATTACTTATCGTAATATGCTAGATAAAATAGAAAAAATATCTATCGGATTAAAAAATAATGGCATAGAGAAAGGCGATATTGTATCAATGTGTTTGCCTAATTTTCCAGAAGCAATTTATACGTTTTATGCTATAAATAAATTAGGAGCAATTGCTAATATAATGGATGTTAGACTTAGTGAAAACGAGTTAAAAAAATCGATAAATGAAGTTAATTCTAAAAAAATAGTAATATTTGATCAGTGCCTGGAAAGTTTGTCAAATATTGTTGATGAAACACCATTGGATACTATAGTAAGTGTTTCTGCTAGTGACTCTTTGCCATATCCGGCTAGAGGTGTTTATAACTTTTCTACTATTTTTCATAAAGATAAAATTAAAAATAGTTTTAAATTTATTAAATGGAATGAATTTTTAAATAAATATGGCAAAGCTGATAATGAACAAGATAAATGTAAATTATCTGGTGATTTATCATGTGCAATAATTCATACAGGCGGAACAACAGGGATACCAAAAGGAGTTGTTTTAACTAATGATAATTTAAATTCTATGGTTTATCAATATAAATATATTGGAATCAATTATCAAAATGGGCAGAAGTTTTTAAATCTTGTCCCTCCTTTTATAGCTTATGGATTAGTTAATTCACTTCATATGCCTTTGTGTTTGGGTTTAACAGAAATTTTAATACCAAAAATGAATCCAAAAGATTTTCCAACACAAATGCTTAAATACAAACCAAATTATGTACTTGCAACACCTGTGCATTGGAATGAACTTTCAGAAAACAAGAAATCTCAAAACATTAATTTGTCATATTTAATTACAGCTGGTGTTGGTGGAGATGTATTGACTCCAACTATGGAAAATAGAATTAATAGTTTTCTAAAGTCACATCAATGTGAATATAAATTGTCCAAAGGTTATGGTATGACTGAGGTTTCATCTTGTGCGGTTACTTGTACAAATAATGATTGTAATAAACTAGGAAGTGTTGGGATACCATTGCCTAAAAATAATATTAAAATTGAAAATCCTGATAATGGATTAGAAATGAAGTATAACGAGCAAGGAGAAATATGCATAAATTCTCCTACCCTAATGAAAAAATATTATAACAATAATGAAGAAACATTAAAAGCCATTGATAACGAAAAATGGTTGCATAGTGGTGACTTGGGTCATATAGATAAAGATGGCTGTGTTTATATTGATGGAAGAATGAAAAGAATAATAGTTTGCTCTGGAGGTTTTAAGGTTTTTCCTTCTTTTGTAGAAGATACTATATTGTCAAGTGGACTTGTTGATAAATGTTGTGTTGTTGCCAATCCACATCCAGAATTTATTAATGTTCCAAATGCACACATAATTTTAAAAGATAGTTTAAAAGAGCAACTTGACGAAAATTGTATTAGTGAAGTTGAAAATAAAATAAAGAAGATATGCATGGAAAAACTTCCAAGTTATTCTCAACCTTATAAAATTACTTTCGATAGTGAATTTCCATTAACAAAAGCCGGTAAAATAGATTATCTGGAACTTGAAAGAAGAGATAAAGAAATAGATATTAAATCAATAGAAAGTAAATCAAATAAAATTAAATCATTAAAGAAATGACATATTATGTCATTTCTTTTTATATATGATATAATTGTTCAAGATAGTATAGATAAGAGGCGATAAATATGAATCCATCATTTTATATAATGTTATCAGGTTTAATATATGCTTTTATTATTTCAATATCATATTTTTCGAAAAAGCGAATTGATACTAGTGAAAATAGGCTATACTCTGCTTTGATAATAACCAGTATTTGCGGATTAATATTAGACATGCTATTATGTTTCAATGCTGCAAATGGTATTGTTGCATATTCAATTTTTAATTATGTTATTAACAAAATATATTTGATATATTGTTTAACATGGATAACAATATTTAATTCATATACTTATGTCATTTCCTTTAATGGTATTAACAAAGAAAAAATAACTAAGTTGTTAAAAAAAATTATTATTATAGTTTGGGCAATTTCGGCATTGATTATAATGATTTTGCCTATATATTTTAATGAGCCAAAAGAAGGAGAATACTACTCTTATGGTCCAAGTTCTACCTTTTCTTACGTTATTGGTGCAATATTTATAATACTTAGTATTGTATATATGTTTTCAAATTATAAGCATTTAAAAAATAAAAAGTATTTGTGAAGTGATACGATAAAAGTAGACAATCTAAAAAAAAGAGATGTCTACTTTTTATATGCTAAGATTAAATAAGGAGATGAAAAAATGGCAAGAAAAAAAGGTGGAAATAATAGAAAATATACAATCGATGAAAAAGAAAGGATTATAAAAGAATATTTAAATGGTAATTATGGATTATATTACTATGAAAAAAAATATAAAATTGTTTATAGTGTTTTGCACAGTTGGTACGAATCATATTTAAAAGAAGGAAAACAAGGATTAGAATCTAAAACAGGAAAAACTGGTAATTCAGGGAAATATAAAAGAAAACAATCTGAGATAGAAAAATTAAAAGAAGAATTATTAAAAAAAGATATTGAACTTATGCGATTAAAAAAAGGATATATGGCGAAAGGAGTTGGTACAAAAAAGGAATTCGTTTCTATATCAGATCAGATTATGAAATAATTAGCATTTTGAGTAATAAATATGCTGTTAATTATTTATGTAAATTATTAAATGTTAATAAATCAGGATATTATAAATGGAAGTATAGAAAAGAAAATCCAAGTTTAAAAGTAATATCAAGGGAAAATGATTTAGAATTAATTAAAAAAGTTCACAGGAAACATAAAGCACATGGATATAGATGGATAAATTCATTTATAAGGAAAAAATATGGAATAGTATATACAGATAATTATGTTCATAGATTATGCAAATATAATGATATAAAATATCAAGGAAAACATTATCAATGGAAAAAGCCAAAAGAAGAAAATTGTAAATTTGACAATTTAGTATGGGATGGATGGAAAAGCTTATCAAAACCATATGAAGTTATAGTGTCTGATATGACAGCATTTTGGGCTAACAAAACTTATTATGAATTAACTATGTATTTTGATGCTTGGAACAAGGAAATTCTTGGATATGGGTTAAGTACACGCAAGGGAGATATTAAAACTTATATTGATGGATTAAAAGAAGTTTTAAGCAAAATAAAAGAAGAAAAACATGAAGACCTTGTAATTCTACATACAGATCAAGGTTCAGTTTATTCTTCTATGATTTACAACAATCTTCTTAAAAATTTTAATATCCAAAGATCAATGAGTCGAGCTGGAACTCCAACTGATAATCCAGTAAACGAATCATTGAATGGTTGGATTAAAGAAGAATTGTTTGTAGACTTTGATTTAAAACACTGTGAAGATGTTCCAAATCTAATTAAATTATACATTGATTACTATAATAATGAAAGACCATCATTCTCTTTGAAATATAAAACCCCAATTCAATATAGAATTGAATCAGGGTTCTAGTTTTTTTATTAGTTGTCTACTTTTATTTGACCACTTCATTAGTTACTCTTTTTTAATGCAAAATGCATTTTTTTAATAAATTTTTTTTGTTCATGTTTAGCAGTTTTTTCTTTGTTTTGTTCTTCAATTTCATTTTGAACTTTTTTATCAATATTACTAATTCTTTGAAAATAAGTATATAAACTATTTTGATACTCTTTGTTTAATACTTGATTCATAATTTCTTCTATACTATATATTGCTTCAAAGGTATTTTTACCATCATCATAATCACAGAAATGAATATTAGAATGTAGTATGTTATTTGAATCTAATCCATTAACAAATTCAAAATTATTATGCGCTAAACAATTACGCATATGTTCCATAATACCTTTTTGTGTAATATTGTCACTATCAACGACTTTGTTTTTATCAAAATTTATTGTTGAATAATCAATAATATTATCTAATTGTTGATAATCATTGCCTTCTTCGGAAGCTTTATAAAATGGATAGACTAATCCAGCATTAAAATATGTAATTAAAAGAGTTTTTGCAATATCATTATAATCAGCAAATGATGTTTTATCTTTATCAAGGATATTCTTTATGCCATCGCAATATTTATTTTCACAATCAATAAAGTTATACATCAATCTATTAATATTTTTGTTATTAGGTATTGTTCTTAATTCAAGAATATTATTTTCTTTGTTCTTAACTACAGAGTAATTAGAATTAACAATTCTTTTTAGTAGTTGAAGTTGTGTTGAATATGATGCTTTATAAAAATCATCTTTATAATTTTCAATTTTACTTATTATAAATTTTTTATCTTTATCAGTCATTGGCTTTTCAACTAATGTTCCTTTAACACAATTATTGTTTTCAACTATGTCTCTTAACTCATCAATACCACGATCATCAACATGAATAATACGATTTAAGATACGATTTATTTTTACCATATAATCAGAATAATCTAAAGAATCTGCAATATTGTTTTTAATATTACCTACTCCTAAAATAGACATATTATCTAATATTGCTTCAATATCATTAACGTTTTTCATTGATTCGTTTTTTGAAGCAAAATCTAATTGTTTAGCTCCTTTATGTGGATACATATTAGGAAATTTAGATGAGTAATTATGGCAATCATCAATATCTATCAAGGTACTTATTATTGAGCTAAATGGAAGAGTAATACTAACATCTTTTTTCTTGCCTTTTTTAGTATCATAACTATAAAAATATATATTGCCATCATCATAAACGAGATAATGACCGTGAGCAAATGAATGGCGTAATTTAACTAATAATCTATATGTATCTATTTTTTTCTGCTGATTTTTTTCATATAGTATATTATAGTTAGCATCATAACATTTTTCTTCTTTATCAGTTTCACAGCACTTAACTGCACTAAACCATCCGTTATCTAGTTCAACCATCCTATTACCTGATAGAATATTTTCCGAATAATTTTGATCTTTTACATTTTGCGATGCAACCCTTAATTGCTCTTCAAAATCTTCTTTACTGCATGGATAAGTTATAACAAATATATTAGGATAAGATTGTTTTAATTTAGTTAGGTTAGGATCTTCTACTAAATTACCATCAGTATCAATTGTATTTTTAACATTAGTTGCAACAATTATTTTTCTCTTGTTGACACCTTTTTTTAAAATATTATTTAGTTTACTATCTATTGCATTATATTGTTTTGAATATTTAACACCATTGATATCATTAACATCAATTACATATGCTAATGCTTTGGTACTATTAATATGATGTCTAATATTTATAATATCTAACTTTTTTAAACTTTTTACTTTTCTTAATAATGGTAAATTATCAATAATAAAATTCTTATTATTACCTAAATCTAAAGTATTAAAAAGATCATCTTTTGTTTTTGAACTAGAACTTAATAAAGTAAAATCATATTTTTGATACATATGTTGTTCATACCTTACTCTGTTATTTTGTTCATCAAAAACTTCAATATCTTTTGGAACAAAAGAATCTTCATTAATTAAAAATAAAGAACTAAGAAGCAAAGCATTAATATAGGTATCACTTTTGCAATTAATATAATTTCTTTTTCTAAAATCATCATAATATCTATTAAATGTTTCACTATCTTGTTGATTAAATGCCATTTCAGATAATAATTTTAATGATTTGCGCATACCATCAAAAGTTATATTTTCTTTAATATTATTAGATTCATAATAAATATCATCTTCAATATTATGATAATTTTTTACTATGTCTGTTGCATCATGCTTTTTATAAAGCATTGATGACACTTTTTCATCTAAGCATACTTTTTTATATTGATTATCAATGCATATTATTGTGACATATTTATCATCAATAATACCTAGTTTTTGCAATACAACTTTACTTGCAAGAATCTTTTCAATATCTTCTCTATCAATATTAGGATAAAAAACTTTTATTTTATCAATTACTTCTTTAATAGGATGATCATTAATTTCTACAATTCTAGCTTTCTTTTGATTTTGTTTATCAAAATGCGCACCATCAATACTAACTTGATTACCAACATATTTATACTCTATTAAAGTATCTTCTGTTGAATATAATGGACTAATACTATCAAAGATATTATAACTGCTAAAAACTTTTATAATATATGGTATGGCAACAGCAAAATTATCATTATCATATTTTGCAAATGGTTGCCATAATTCATCAAAATTAGAATCGCTGCCAGTTTTATTTAAATATAATCTTTTACATTCATTATAAAAATCTTGATAATTACTTCTATCTATAACAATCATATGTTCCCCTTTATTTGCTTGCTATTATAATACTTTTAAAAATAAGCGCAAATTAAAAGAAAGTTAATCTTTTTGCTTAACTTTCTTTTTAGTAGTTTCAACTATATGCATTTCATTGCGTTTATCACTATAACTATACATTTCATTAATTCTATTTTGTTTTTTATCTAAATTATAAATATAATTTTCAGTTAAATTATTATCGCCATGTACTTCTTTAGCATAACAATCCGTTAAGAAAGAATTAATCTTTAGAAAATTATCACGATTATAATCGGTCTTACCAATTATTGGTGAAAAAGGATTATCCCCTACTTTTTCTTTGATTATATAATCTGTTTCATGTAAGAATTCATAAATTTGCTCTTTTGATTTATATTTTTCTAATTCCTTTATTAATCCCTTTAAATCGTGATTTAGATATAAACTAGTCATCTTTTCTTGACCAATTAAATTCTCTATTTCTTCGGCATATATGACTGCATAACGATATGAATTAGGCATATCTTTATATTTACCTCTAAAATATCTTTCCGTTAATAATTCAGTATATCCTTCTGTTAATCCAATACCAAATTTGTCTTTGCCTTTTTCTATTGAAAATCCGGAATAACATATTTTATTATTATAATCATTATAAGTACTAGCCATATGAAATAGTTCATGATAAATATTACCATTTTCATCATTATCATAGTTAGTAACAATAGTATTTCTTTTATATTGATAACATTGATCTGCTCCTTCAAAGAACAATGTCATTGAATGAAATGGACTCTTTTTTAGTTTTAAAGTTTTAATATTATTATTAAGTGCTTTTAAATCTTCTTGAAGCATTTTTTCATTTAATACATCAATAAAATGAAAGACGTAACTATCACTTCTCGCTTTGCTACGCTCATCGTAGTCATAATATTTTATAGCACTTTCATTTTTAATTAAATTATCTATTTTAGCAGTACCTTTAATACTCTTATTTCTACTAAAACGATATTGATGATATAAATAATCCCCTGCTAAAAAAGTTATTATTATTCCGTTAATTATTGTGTTGTCATTCATAATTTCATCTTACCTTCCATGCTGTCCTCACTTAAACCTGCTGAATAATCTTTAAGCATACTAGTATATTGATAGTTATTATTAATATCTATTTGTTCTCTTCTTAAATCATTTATAAAATTATTAACATCAGCTACTTTTTCTTTTTTAGAAATTGGCTTTTCATTTACTTTTTTAGTATAAGCATCAATTAAAAATTCATTAATATCTAAAAAGTTATTAATAGTATATTCTTCTTTACCAGGAACAACTGGTGCATCCATAACTGGTACACCAAATACTTTAATTTTTTTGTCTTTTTTGCCTATTTCTTCTTTAATAAGATAATCCGTTTGTTCAAAAAATTTAAATATCTCTTCTTTAGTTTTATATTTTTCTAATTCCATTATTAAGTCATTTAAATCGTGTTTAAAATATAAATGAGTCATTTCTTCTTGACCAATTATTCTTTCTAACTTTTCAGCGTATACAGTTGAAAAACGATATGGCTTAGATGCTCTTTTAATATTATAGCCAAATAGTCTTTGATTTAATAATTCAGTATATCCTTCATTAATACTTCTGCCTATCTCATAACCATCAGCTTCATTACCATACATAAATCCACAATAAATCTTACGATTAACTGAATCGTAACTAGAACTAGACATATGCAACAACTCATGGTATATTCCTTTTGTTTTATCATTATGATAATTAGTACTAATAAGATTAATCGTAGGATCATAAAATTGTAGTATGCCATGGGAATCCATATAAATACTATTAATAAAGTTTCTTTTTATTTTGATATCTCTGATATTGCTTTCCATTATTCTCAAATCTTTTTTAGGTAATTGTTTATTTAGAGTATCAGCAAAATAATATATATCTTTACCAAATCTATTATATAGAAGTTCTTGATAATCAAGTTTTGCTCTATCATCATATATTGAAAAACTACCAATATTAACTATTCCATTTGATTTAATATTATTCGAAAATTTATCAGTAACTTTTGCTAAATTTTTTTCATACAATTTTGTCTGTGACAAAATTTCCATTATACTGTTTTTATCAATCATAAGCACCTCGATTTCATTATACAACAAAAAAGAGCACTTCTAAAGTGTTCTCCCTTTATTTATATCATTTTCTTTAGTTAAATTAGCTGTATAATCTTTATTTTTATCTATATATTCATATCTATAATTAATATTTTTTTGACTATCATTTAGACTATCTTTATAGTAATTTACTTTAGCTATTTTATCTTCTTGCGATATATCTTCTTGTGATACTTTATTTGCATATGTACTAATTAAAAAATCATTAGTTTTAGAGAAATTAGATTTAATATATTTTTCTCTACCAATAGCACCAGTAAAATTACCAACTCTATCAAGAATTATATAATCTGTATTATTAATAAAACTTAAAATTTCATCCTTAGAGCTATATTTTTCTAATTCTGCTATTAATCCAGATAAATTATGATTCAAGTATAAACTAGTCATCTTTTCTTTACCTACAATCTGCTCTATTCTTTGAGCATATGTTAACACATATTTATAACTATTACTAAAATAATATTTATCCTGAGGGAAATATCTCTCTCTTAATAATTCAGTGTATCCCTCTGTTAAACCTCTCCCTATTTCTTTTGACTGACTATCTTCCTGTGAAAAGCCACTATAAACTTTATTTTTATCATCACTCTTTTCAGAACTTGCCATATGAAACAACTCATGATATATATCTGAAGTTTTGTCATTGCTAGTATTTGAAACAATTGTATTTAAACTATTGGAATATACTTGAGAAATACCACAACATTTTAAAGCAAGTGAACTAATACCATTTTGTATAATTTTCAAATTATTTATATTATGATTCATAACATTTAAATCTTCTGCTGGAAGCTGTTTACTTAGTGTATTGACAAAATTTAAAAGATAATTGCTTAATTTTTGCTGCGATATTTTTTCAAAATTTACCTGTTCATTGCTTCTATCCTTTTTAAATGAATCAATTGATGCTGTGCCTTTTATTTGTTTACTATAATAGTAGAATCTAATATTTGGTTCGAAATAAATTATAGTGTTTTTGGAGAACACAACTAGATTTGATAATTGTGAACTAAGTTTGTTTAATAATTTTTTTTCACTCATAACTTACCTCTATTGTCATTATACAACAAAAAAAGAACACATTGAAATGTTCTTTAATTACATATGGTAGCGACGAGTGGATTCGAACCACCGACCGATCGGGTATGAACCGAGTGCTCTAGCCAGCTGAGCTACATCGCCATATAAATGCAATATAATCATACCAAAAAAAATACTTGATGACAAGTATTTTTTTGTTATTCTCCAAGGTCACTTTTACGTGAATGATAATCGGTATGCAAAATAGCTTCAGCCATTGGCGACATAGGATAATCAAGAAATTCTTGATATAGCTTAATGATATCTGGATTTTGATAACTAGATTTTCTTGGTAAAGCTGCATCTTGATCATATAATCCCTTAATACGAGCAAGTCTAACTTTATCACTTAATGGTATTGTTGTTTTTGGTGTACCACCACCAGCAATACAACCACCTGGACATGCCATTACTTCAATAAAATCATAATCTTTTAGATTCTCTAATAATTTATTAGCATTGTGTGTGCCACAAACAACGGCAACACGGACGTTTTTAGAGCCTAGTGATACTCTTGCTTCCTTAACTCCTTGCAATCCTCTAACAGGAGTTAATTTAAGTAAATTAGGTGTTGGTCTATCCCCTGTTAAATTATGATATGCCGTACGAAGAGCTGCTTCCATAACGCCACCAGAATTACCAAAGATAACACCACCACCAGATCCTGTATCCATAAGTTCATCATATTTACCATCTTTAAGATTGACAAAATCAATATTCTTTTCCTTAATCCATTTTGCTAATTCTCTAGTAGTAATAACATAATCAACATCGTTTTTGAATTCTCTTCTTTTAATTTCAAATTTCTTAGCAGTACAAGGTGTAACTGCAATATTAATGATATTGCCTGGATTAATGTCATATTTTTTAGCAAAATAAGTCATTATTACTGATGCTTGGCATGAGATTGGACTCTTTGTTGTCGATAAATGTTTAATTAAATCTGGTCTAAAAGTTTCAATATATTTAACCCATGATGGACAGCATGATGTAAACATTGGTAAATTTTTACCACTTTGTAAACGAGTTATTAATTCAGTTGCTTCTTCCATAATAGTAATGTCGGCACCAAAGGTGGTATCAAATATGTAATCTCCACCTAGTTTACGAAGGGCAGATACCATTTTACCAGTAACATCTGTTCCTGGTTCCATACCAAATTCTTCTCCTAAAGTCACTCTAACTGCAGGCGCTGTAGTAAAGACAATAGTCTTTCCTTTGGTATGAATTAATTTTTCTACTTCTTGATAATCTTCTTTTTCATGCAATGCCCCAGTAGGACAAGTCATAACGCATTGTCCACAACCAACGCATATTGGATGTGTAACTTTATCTAAGTCATAATTACCATAGACATCCATATATAATTTACATGTACTACGACATGCGCCACACAATATACATTTAGATTCATCTCTTTGAATACATATATTATTCTTAGAGACAGGGACTCTAACCTTAGTATGTTCTGCTTTCATATTACCAACCTCTTATTCTTTTTAATTATACAATAAAAAGAATGGATTTACCATTCTATTTATTTAAACTTAATTTTTTAGCATCATTTTTTTCAATATCTTCTAGTTGCTCTTTATTTTTTTCTTCCCTAATATATTCTTTCATTTCACTACGCATAGTTTCTTTTCTTTGATCTCTTCTAATATCATAGCCTTTCATAGCGACTGTTGATATTCCAGCGACAAGTCCAAAACTAATAAATGGTACATAATCCCCTTTTACTAAAGAGTATGCTGTGCCAATAATACTTCCGGCAAAAACTACTTTAGAAATTCTAGCAGGAAGAACATAATTTTCATTATAATCTTTAACTAATTCTTCTTTCTTACTTAAATATTTATTTTTCGTCATGATTCCTCTTTTCTAATGTTTTAACTTTGCCACTATCAATATCGTCAGCAGCATCTAACATATCATTTATTTCTTTTTGTGCCTTAGGAGTAATTTCTTCATCTTCATATCCATATTGAACATCAGCCGAATTTTCATAATCATCATCGTCTTCTAAATCTTGAATCATAAATCCATTTAAAGATTTAGCATTACGATAAGAATTACCATACTTAGCTTTTAAATCAGAATGTTGTTGCATCTCAATAAAATCTTTTTTAACTGTCTCATACAAGCCATCTTTTAGGATATCATCATTGGCCATTTTCTTGTCATACAAAAAAGATGTAACCCACACAGCACTTTTAGTTGCTGCTAAACGATATATCGCCCTAGTACCATCTAAATTACCAGTAAAAATATCAACTACTAAGCCACCAATATTTACTATATGAATAATTACTGCTAAATCATATGGAATCTGATAATGAACCAATTCATCAGTCTTAAATTTTTCAGTATAATAATTGAATTGATCTAAGCTTTTATCAAGATCATATAAACGTGGATCTCTCTTCATAACCTACTCCTAAACATTTTTTGTATTTTAGCACATATTTATACAAAAGAAAAGGAACAACGTTCCTTCTTAATGCTTATTATTATCTTTTTTAGGACCAATCTTTTTAACTTTAGCATCTTCAATTGGTTCTTCTTCTAATTTTTTATCAACTATTTTTTGGACATATGACCTAAATATTATTTCATTATATTTTTGTTGCTTTTCTTTGTCTGAAAGATCATCAACATTCATATTGATATTTTTATCTTTATTATATTTTTTTATTACAACTTTTTGATAATTAGCCATATTATCATTTATTTGCTTATTTAACTTTTTAAAAGTTGGCATATCTTTTTTCATTTTATTAGTATAAAAAAATGAAGTTGCCATAACTGCCGTTTGGGTCATCAAAATACGATAGATTGAATTCATTGAAACATTCCCAGTAAAAATATCGACCATTACTCCACAAACATTAACACAATGAACACCAACAGATAATTTTTGTGGTATCTCATAATAAAGTTTTTCTTCTTTACGAATATCAGCAATTTTCTTTTTAATTTCCATTAAATTTTGTACTGTTTCGGCAGAGGCTTGAATCAATAATTCATCTAAATCTTTGTCATCTTTTTCCATAAATACCTCTCAAATTGGTTATATTTTATCACATATTAAGAAAAGAGACTATTTTTTAGTCTCTTCTTTTAATTTATATAATATATTTAAGGCTTCTAATGGTGTTATCTCCAAAGGATTAATACTCTTTATTTCTTCTTCTATTTTGGATACTGGTGTATCAAAATTAAGTGGTAAAGATTCTTGTACCTTTAAATCACGTTTCTTTTCTTTGGCTTCATATACTTTTAATATTTCATCAGCACGATTGATTACAGCATCAGGAAGCTCTGCTAATTTAGCAACATGAATACCATATGATTTATCAATACTACCCTCTTCTACTTTATGTAAGAATGTAATATTTCCTTCTTCTTCTTTGGCACTGACATAAACATTATGTAAATCAGATAATGTCTTATCTAAATCAGTAAGTTCATGATAGTGTGTTGAGAACATTGTTTTAGCATGAACATTTTTAGAGATATATTCAATTATGGATTGGGCTAAAGCCATACCATCAAATGTTGCTGTACCACGACCTAATTCATCAAATAATATCAACGAATTTTCTGTGGCATTACTGATAGCATAATTAGCTTCAGTCATTTCAACCATAAATGTTGATTCACCACTAACTAAGTTATCAGAGGCACCAATACGTGTATAGATACTATCAAATATAGGCAAATCCGCTTTTTTAGCAGGAACAAATGATCCTACTTGAGCCATTACACTAATTAAACCCATTTCACGCATATAAGTCGATTTACCAGCCATATTAGGGCCAGTTATTAATAAGATATCGGTCTTATTATCCATATGAACATCATTAGCGATAAAGTGATCTTTAGATACTTTTTCAACAACGGGATGACGTCCATTAATAACATCAATATTATGCTTATTATTAAATGTTGGTCGAACATAATTATTCTCTTCAGCAATAGTGGCAAATGATACTAACATATCAAGTTCACTAATCTTAGTAGATGTTTCTTGTAAAGCATGAATATACTTTTTAGTTTCATCTCTTACTTCACAGAATAATTTATATTCCATATCAATAATCTTTTCTTCAGCATTGAGAATCAAAGATTCTTTTTCTTTTAAGATAGGACTAATATAACGTTCACAGTTAGCTAGTGTTTGTCTTCTTTCATAATGATATTCTTCTTTAACATCTTTTATTTGTCCTTTAGGTACTTCAATATAGTAACCAAAGACATGATTATAACCTACTTTTAATTTAATACCAGTACGTTTTTGTTCTTCTAATTCAAATTGAGTAACAAACTCTTTACCACCTTTACGCAAAGATTTTAATTCATCTAATTCTTTATTATAACCATCTTTAATTAGATAACCATCAGTAATAGTAATGGGTGGATCTGAATAGATACTCTTTTCTAGTAAATCATGTAAATCTTTAAAGTCATCAAAAACAGGATAGCCAATCTTTTCTAATTCTTTATTTAAATCAGGTATAACGGCTAATGATGTTTTAAGTTGTAATAAATCACGAGCATTCGCACTGCCAAAGGCAATACGACCACTAAGTCTTTCTAAATCATATATTTCATATAAGTATTTAGATATTTCATCTTTAGCGATAAACTCCTTCAATAAGGTAGTGACAACATCTAATCTTTTATTAATATCATTTTCATTAACTAATGGCTCTTCAATAGCACGTTTTAAATAACGACTACCCATAGCTGTCTTAGTTTTATCCATTAACCATAGTAAAGAATATTCTCTATTTTTATCACGAATAGTTTCAGTTAATTCCAGATTTTCTTTAGTATGCAAATCCATATGCATATATTCATGCGTATTTTTAATGACTACTTTCTTTAAGTGGCTCATTTCACGCATTTGGGTACTCTTTAAGTAATTAATTAACATACTTAGTACTGATATATATCTAACATCACTAACGTCTTCATAAACATACTTATAATCATTTAATTCAAGATCTTCATTTTGATAACTAATAGTAATATTATAATCATGATTTAATAAATTAGTTATAACAGGATCTATCTTATTATTAACAACTAATTCAGTAATATCATTACCTATTACTTCTGATATAACTTTAGTATTATCATGATCAATTAATTCAGCATAAACATCACCAGTTGATAAATCTAGATATGCTAATGAATAAGCATGTTTAAAATCAACTAATGCTCCAATATAATTATTTTCATTAGCTTTCAAGCTTTCAGGAGATGTAATAGTACCACGCGTTACTATTTGTATTAATCCTCTTTTAACTAAATCTTTAGTATAACGAGGATCTTCTAGTTGTTCACAAATACCTACTTTATAACCTTTTTCAACTAGTTTAGAAAGATAAATATTAACAGATTGATGAGGAACACCACACATTGGAATTCTTTCATCTAAACCCGCATTTTTACCTGTTAAAGTTAATTCTAATTCATGAGACGCTAATAAAGCATCATCAAAGAACATTTCATAAAAATCACCAATACGAAAGAAAATTAAGACATCAGGATTGTCTTTTTTAACTTCAATATATTGTCTCATCATAGGTGAAACTTTCTTTAAATCTACTTCATTCATTTTCATACTTGTTATTTTATCATTTTAGCCATTATTTTACAATAAAAAAGGTATTTCTACCTTTTACTTTCTAAATATTTTATAGCGTCACTTAAAGTATCTACTTTAACAACATCAATATTAAATTTATGCTCTTCTTTTACCTTGACAGCTTCATCATAATTATCACTTGGTACAAAGAAGACAGATGCTCCATTATTAGCTGCACCAATAATTTTGTATTTAACACCACCTATTGGACCAACATTACCATCTGAATCAATTGTACCAGTACCTGCAATAACAAGATTATCAGGTAAATCAAAATTCGTAATATTAGAATATATATATAAACTCATCATAAAGCCAGCACTAGGTCCACTAACATTGTCACCTATATTATATGTCACTTTAGGATCTTCTTCTAAATCAAAATCCTCATCAAATTGTATACCAATATAATTGTTATTATTTTCATTAAAGACAATAGCATATCTAGTATCATTATCATTAGCGATAATATTTAACTTATCACCATCTTTATATGTTTGAATAAGTTCTTTTATTTGTTTACCACTAGTAATAGCAATACCATTAATTGATTTAATACTATCCCCTACTTTTAAATCTGTTTTAGCTTGTGGGAATATATATATTGCATATAGTTTATAGCCATTAACTTTATATGATTTATTAGCTAGTTTATAGGCACTAATAATGGCATAATCACGTGATGATTCAATATCTGCTTTTCCAGCAAACTTAGCATCACTTTCACTTTGACCTTCAGCTAACTCATCACTTATTTTAACGACATCCCAATCTTTATTTAAAAAGCTATATAAATATAACGATAAATTAACTTTGCTAAATTCATCAACATATGTTGAATTTAGAGTAGAATCAGGTTTATAACTATCATCAATTGTAATGTATTTACTTATATCATCAATATTACCTGGTTTATCTATGTAATATGGTAAACGCATAAACATAAATAAATATATAAATAATCCTAATATTAAAAGGTATAATAAATCTTTTAAATTTTCTTTACTAAATTTTATCTTCATATAAACATTATAACATAATAAAAAAGGAAATATTATTTCCTTTTAATAGTTCTTGTTCTAGTATACGTTCCTGTATCATTAGTGATTGTATATGTAATAGTAGTATCTTCTTTATTAACATCACCACTATATGTAACAGTAACACCTAAAGGATTATTTAAATCACCCTTACTCCAAACTTTAGAGTTATATATTAACCATCCTTTTTCTTGATAAGTTTCATTATTACTTAATAATACTTCAGTATCACCAAGTAATCTAATAGGACTATTTGTAATACTATTAGTATCATTAAAATCACTACCATGGATAGCTGAATAATTACTATCATATTGGTATACGGCATATACTCCATAATTACCAGATGTAATATTCGACTTAATAGGTAAATCTACTATTAAATATGAATCTTTGCCACTAGTATTATCTATTGTTTTACTAGTAACTTTAATATTATCAAAATATGATCCATAACTTAATTTAACAGTAGTATCTCCATATGAAATAGTATCTTTATTTACTTTTAATTTAACTTGTGATTGTTCTTTCCATTCAAAGACAATACAATTTTCACCACAATTTGATGTAGAAATTAATGTATAATTTTCAAAATCAAACATAATTGATTGCATTATGGAAGCTTGTTGTGTATAAAGAGCACTAGGTACAATTTGTTTAACATAAAAATATATTGCAAATAGAAGTACTAAAATCATTAATATTGTTATTTGTATAATTATATAAAAAAGATGATTATCTTTTTTAACAGTTTCTTTTTTTGTTTTCTTTTTCATATTGACCTACTTTAATTTGATAGAAGCAAAATCATTATCTGTTGTTTCAACAAAAATACGATACATATCTGCTTCTTGATCAGTCTTTTGTGCTTTAATAAATGTCTTAAAATCAGCATCGATAGCACTATCTGCAATAGTACCAGCATCGATAGCGGCTGTAATTGTTGCAGTATCTTCTTTAGTCATAATAACTTGTTTTATCTTTAAATCAGCAATAAGTGCTTGACAATAAGTGACATTAACAATGCCATAGGCAGAATTACAACTAGTTAAATCAATATATCCTTTAGCGCCAGCATTGGATAGAAAATATGCTGGTGTACTATTTTCGGCATAATCTTTTAATGAATAATGTTCTTCTTTTCCCATTAAAAAAGTACGATAATTATCAGCTGCATATAGAGCATTTATACTATTATAATGAGATGTTTTACTATAATTAGTATTTACATTTCTCAATTGAACGAATAAATATATTAAAACTCCTACAATCATTACTGATGTAACTAAAGTCTCAATTAAAACTTGCCCCCTATTGTTTAATTTTTTCACAAAAATCACTCTTCCTATTGTTTTATTTTCAAAATAATTATATAATGTTTTTAGGATAAATACTAGTCCTAAAAGAATAAAACTGAGGTGGCCTAATGCTAAGAGTTTTTGATTTTGAAAAAATACCTGTCGTTGAAGTCGTTAACGAAATACTCGTTGACGCTTCTAAACGTGGAGCATCAGATATTCACTTTGATCCCCATGAAAAGTTTTTAAAGGTTCGTATTCGTATTGATGGTGAATTACAAGATTATTCAGAAATACCTAATACAGTTAAAAAGAATTTAATTACACGTATTAAGATTATTTCTGGTATGAATATTACTGAATCAAGACTACCACAGGATGGTGCTATTAAAGCTAACCTTAAAGATACAGCATTAGACTTACGTGTTTCATGCTTACCTACTAGTCAGGGAGAAAAAATCGTTATACGTATTTTGGATTACTCAATGTCTCTTGCTGGTATTGAACAATTAGGATTTAGTCAAGGTAACTACAAAAAAGTTTTAAATATGATTAATGTACCAAATGGTATTATCCTAGTAACCGGTGCTACTGGTTCAGGTAAATCTACTACCGTTTATTCTATCTTACAGAGATTAAATAAACCTAATACTAATATAATTACCGTTGAGGACCCAATAGAAATGGATATCGATGGTATTAACCAGGTACAAGTTAATAGTGAAATTGGATTAGACTTTGCCGCAGTTCTACGTTCTATATTACGTCAGGACCCAAATATCATTATGATCGGTGAAATGCGTGATACGGAAACAGCAAAGATTGGTGTTCGTGCTTCTATTACTGGTCACTTAGTACTATCTACAATTCACACAAATAACTCATTAAATACTATTGAACGTCTACTAGATATGGGCGTTGAACGTTACTTACTTGCCAGTGCTTTAACTGGTATCATTTCACAGAAGTTAGCTCGTATGTTATGTCCTAAATGCCGTAGATTACGTCCTACTACTGTTTATGAAAAAGAATTAATGCAAAAAGTATTACATAAAGATGTTGAACAAGTTTATGAACCTGTTGGTTGCTCTGAATGTAATGGCGGATATCGTGGTCGTATAGCATTACAAGAAGTACTTGAAATTAATCAAGAAATTAGAGATGCTATTGCTGATTCAATACCTAAAGATGAATTAAGAACCTTAGTTTATGGTGGTAGTGTTGTTACACTATTACAAGATGGCTTAGAAAAAGTTGAACAAGGATATACTACTTTTGAAGAAGTATTAAAGTTAATTGAACTTGATGATGAACAAGCTATTGGAGAAAAATATGATTTAGATTCAGCTATTAATGATGCTAAACTAGGTCAAAAGACTGGTAAAAGAATTGCTACAGACTCTGTAATTGGACCAGTTAAACCAATTGAATCAAATAATATTGTTGGTGAACCTGCTCCTAAAGTAACACCTAAGATGGAAAGTCTAGATGATACTCCTAAAATGGAAACATTGGATGCTGCACCAAAGTTAGAAACATTGGAAACTCTTGATCCATTGCCATCGGCTAGTAAACCTAAAGAAGAAGTTCTTGATGTATTATAAAAGAAGTATTATTACTTCTTTTTTTCATACAAAAAAAAGCAGTTACCTGCTTTTTATATTCCTAATAAATGAGAAATTGTAGTGAGATCAATACCCAGATACATTACTAATAATGCACCAGCACCAAGTAATGGACCAAATGGTATTTCATGACTCTTATTTGTTTTAAGTATAAAGTATGATATTGGTAAACCAATAAAACTACCTAAGACAATTGCAATTAATGCTCCAGGATATCCTAAGACATAACCTAATAAAAACATTAATTTAATATCGCCACCACCCATTGATTCTCTTTTAAATAGATGATCACCTAATAATTTAATTAGATACATTGTATATGATGCTGCTAATCCATATAGCAAGGCTAATAAGGCATTAGATAATCCAAAGAAGCATAAGCGTTCAATAATTAGAAGAACAAGTCCAAATAATAAAACTTCATCGGATATAATCATATATTTGGTATCACTAATAAATATTATTAATATAACTGATAATAATGTTAATGTTATCCAATAATTAGGTGTAAATTTAAAAACATAATATGTAAGAGCAAACATAATACCGGTAAAAGCTTCAAATAATGGATGTATTACTGGTATTTTTTTATGACAGTTTTTACATTTACCGCCTTGTATTAGATAAGAAATTATTGGTATTAACTCAGATGGCCCTAAATTATGATGACAGTAAGGGCAATGACTTCTTGGTTTAACAATTGATTCATTGTTAGGAAGTCTATCGCCCACTACGTTGAAGAACGAGCCAAAGATAGTGCCAAATATAAATGAACAAATTAAATAATATAAATCCATAATTACCCCAAATTTTCTAATGAATTGTACATCTGGAACATTGGTATAACGATAGATAGAACGATAATACCAACCATAACAGTTAAGAATATAATTAAAATTGGTTCTAGGAATGTCTTAACTTGGTTAACTTGTTGACGATGTAATTCTTGATAATAGTCTGATACTTTTTGCATCATGGCTGGCAAATCACCAGTTTTTTCACCAGTTACAATCATTTCATATGCTGGTTGTGGGAATGCCCAGTTATCTTTGAATGCTGCCGATATCTTGTCACCTTTTGCAAGGTTAACAATAGTATCTTTAATAAGCATCTTATATATTTCATTGTTAGTAACTTGACTCAATATTTCCATACTATCAGTAATGAAGACATTGTGTGCAAGTAATGAAGCAAATGTCTTGGTAAAGATAGTAACTTCATTATAAATAATTAGATTACCTATTACTGGCATATGCATCAATGTTTGTTGCATTGAAATACGCATAATTAAGACATTTTTATATAGATATGAAATTAAGAATCCAAATACAACAATGCCTACTGCTAAGAAGATACCATCATTTTGTAAGAAGGCACTTAAATTCATAATTTGCATTGTAATCCATGGTATTGATGCCGAATCCATACTTTGGAATATTGATACAAAGTGTGGTACAACACTAACCATAATAAATACCATAACACCTAAAGCAAATACTAAGACGATAATTGGGTATGTCAAGGCACTCTTCATAGCTTGTTTAGTATTATTCATTTCAGTATAGTATTTTTCTTGATCATCTAATACTTCAGGAAGTTCTCCTGTCATTTCAGCCGTCTTAACCATATTGATTAATAGTTTAGGGAAAGCATCTCCTTGTTTAGTAAGAGCCGTAGAGAAGTTATCTCCCATTGAAAGATCATATACCATTGAACGGAATATCTTCTTATAACCTTTATTTTTATATTGCTTGCCTAGTATCTTTAATGAATCAACTAATGGAATACCAGACTTTAAGTAAGTTGATAATTGTGTTAAGAAGAATGTTAAATCTTTACTCTTAAATTTAACATGTGATGCTAACTCATTGCTATGTAAGAATTTATCTAATTCTGTTGCTTGATCAATCTTAAATACGGTCATACCTTCAGATAGTAAGAATGAGTGTACTTCAACTTTAGAATAAGCTTCCATATATCCAACTTCATATTCATTTTCAGCTGTCTTAGCTTCATAACGATATAATATCTTAACTTCAGATTTAACGGCATCTTTACCAGTAAAATCAAGTAACAATGCATTCTGTTTTAATAATTTTTCAGTATTATCATGTTTTTTCATTGATGGTGTAAGTGGAACATTCATCTTATTAAAGAATGCTGATATCTTCTTAAATAACTTAGTTAACCATGCATTTAACTTATCGCCAAATGTTTGTGGCCCCTTCTTTTCATCATAGATATCACTATCTTCTTTATGTAATAATTCTCTTTCTTCTCGAGCAGCTTCCAATATTTCTGAAGCACGTTCTCTTTGCCTTTGAAGTGCTGCCAATTTTTCTTGTTCAGCACGTTTTTCTCTTTGAATACGCATCTCTTCTTCTTTTTGTTCACGAAGAAGTTTTTGCTTTTCTTTTTCTTTTTCACTTAGATGGAAATTAATAATTTGCATATGGACGATAGCATAAGGTACAAAAATACCCATAATCGCATATCTTATTATTTCATATAAAAATGAGCAAACCAAAACAAAACCATATACAGCGTAAAATATTACGTTATATATAGCTGTAAAGATGCTCATCACCACTCTTATTGCTTCGTTCAATCCATCCATACTTAACAACCCTTACTCTATTCTTATTTAATTATAACATAAATAGATTAAGAGTAAAGAAAAGAATATAAAAATGACAATAACATTGTCATTTTATAAGTTTATTTAAATAGTTTATCTCACTACTTAATTCATGCTTTTTTAATATATATTTTCTAGGTAATTTAGATAATATTTCTTTATCATTATCCATTAAATACTGAAGATATTCTTGATTATCGATACTATTTTTTAAAATGATTGGTCCAAATAAATATTCGTATTTATTATAAGAATATTTTCCTAATGAAAAATAGATAATACAATAATGAATACCTTTATCTAAAACAACTTTTTCATCTTTAATTAGATAGCCATTTTTAACCATTGTTTTTCTGAGTAGTGCTAAATCATTATTCGACGATATTATTAAATTGTTTATTTTTCGATTACCTACTATTTTTAATATAGTATTAGTACCTAAACCCGATATTGTTACTGTATCATTCTTTTTAATATTAATGTCATTCAAGCCATCATTAACTAGCAATTTGATATCTTGGCATTTACTATGATCAACATTTTCTTGTGCTTTTTTTATAGCGTGTTCATTAATATCCATAGCTAGTGAACTAATACCTTTATTTGATAAATAAATACTTAGTAAAGCATGATCACAGCCAACATCAATGACATGTTTTGTTGTAACCATATCACCAATTGTTTTAAGACGTAATGAAATCATTAGTCACCCATATAATCTTTTAATTTACGAGAGCGTGATGGATGTCTTAATTTTCTTAAAGCTTTAGCTTCTATTTGACGAATACGTTCACGTGTTACACCAAACATTTGACCAACTTCTTCAAGGGTACGACATTTACCATCTTCAAGACCAAAACGTAGTTTAATAACTTTTTCTTCTCTTTCAGTTAAAGTTAATAATACTTCATTAATTTCATCTTTAAGCATTTCGTTAGTAGCATATTCTTCGGGAGTCATATTAGTAGCATCAGCAACAAAATCACCTAAATGCGAATCATCTTCTTCACCAATTGGTGTTTCAAGTGATACTGGTTCTTGACTAATCTTATGAATTTCCATAATCTTGTCGACACTAACACCCATCTTTTTAGCTATTTCTTCATCAGTTGGTTCACGATTAAGTTCTAATGTTAATTGTCTTTCAACACGTGTTAATTTATTAATTGTTTCAACCATATGAACTGGTACACGAATAGTACGAGCTTGGTCGGCAATAGCACGAGTAATAGCCTGTCTAATCCACCAAGTAGCATAAGTTGAAAATTTAAATCCTTTTGATACATCAAATTTTTCAACGGCTTTCATTAAACCAATATTACCTTCTTGAATTAAATCAAGAAATAACATACCACGACCGACATAACGTTTAGCGATAGAAACAACCAGACGTAAGTTAGCTTCAGCTAGAGTCTTTTTAGCTTCTTCATCACCATTAGCAATACGATCAGATAATTCTAATTCTTCATCCATAGTTAATAGTTTAATTTGACCTATTTCTTTTAAATAAACACGAACGGGATCGTTGATATTAACATCCTTTTGTAATTCTTCATCACTCATGATTAATTTATCAACAGCTTCTTCACCATTCATTGCTTCAATATTGCCACCCTTACCTGCTTCATCAGCAGTAACAACAGCAATCTTACTATTAGTAAAAGTACTATATAAATCATCTAAATCATCAGCTGTTAACTCTAAATCTTTAAGTTCAGCAGCTAATTCTTCATAAGTAATATATCCTTTTTCTTTCCCCTTTTTAAGTAAAGTTTCTTTTCTTTCTTCTAATGTCTTAATTACTTTAGGCTCTTCCTTTACTTCTTCTTTTACTATCTCTTTTTTAGTTTCAGCTTTTTCTTCAATATCTTTAACTTTCTTAGTCATTATCTTCACTCCTCATTTTTAACTCCATTATTTCGTTCGCAATTTGTGCTTTCTTTAATGGATCACTTTCTTTGCTCATTTTATCTTTCAAACGAGCCACTTCCATGATGACACCACTTTCATAAATAGCATCAACATAATCATTTATTTCTTCTTCGGTAAATGCTTCTTTTAAGTTTAATGCTTCTATCTCACCTAATGTAGCAAGAAGATCACTATCATCACTTAATGATGTAATAAAATCAGCAATATTAATACTTTCATTTTTCTTATAGTAATAAGCTATCTCGCGTGCTAAGTAACGATATCTTTCCGTAGGCATATAATTAACTCTGTTATTATATATATCGATTACTGCAGGTGATCTAAGCATATAGAATATTAATGCTTGTTCGGCTTTTTCATATTTAGAATATTTAATATTAATAGTCTTTTGAACTGGTACTTCTTTAACTGGTGCTTTGGCTTCAATTTCTTTCTTTAAAAACTCAACATCTAATTTAGAAGTATCGGCTAACTTTTTAATTGTTACTTCACGAAGGACTGGATCAGTAATACCTTCTAATTCTTTAATAACAAGATTAACATAATTAGCCATATCGGTAGTACTAGATAAATCAATATTCTTTTTTAAATAATCTAATTTAAAATCCATAATACTAATAGGATTAGCTAATTCTTTTTTAAAAGCATCGCCACCATATTTAAGTATATATTCATCTGGATCTAAATCTTCTTTTAATCTAACTGCTTTAGGTGTAACTCCCATAGCAATTAATTCATTTGATGCAGCCATAGTTGCTTTTGCTCCGGCAGCATCACCATCAAATAATAGAATAATATTTTTAGCCATTCTTTTAATAAGATTAGCTTGTTCTTTAGTAACAGCTGTACCCATTGTCGCAATAACATTTTTAACACCAATAGTATCAGCACGAATAACATCCATGAATCCTTCCATGATGATTATCGTATCTAATCTTCTTGCTTCATCTTTAGCACGATGATAATTATATAGAAGTTCTCCTTTTTTAAATATCGGTGTTTCTTTAGTATTTATATATTTAAAATTTTTTTCTTTAGTATTATATATACGTCCGCTAAAACCAACTACTCTGCCATATGTATCCCATAGTGGAAACATAACACGATTATAATAAATATCACTATAACCATATTCATTTTTAATAACTAAGCCACTTTCTAATAAAGTATCTTTACTATAACCTTTATCACTAAGTAATTTAGTTAAAGTATCATGTGAATCATTAGAATAACCAATACCAAATTCTTTAATAGTATTATCATCTAAAGTACGATTATGTAAATATTCTTTAGCTTCAATACCCGCTTTAGAATTTAAATTATTTTGATATAGCTTAGCACTTAAATCATATATTTCATACAATGGATTATGTGTATCCATTTTACGATCATTAATTTCAATATTAACATTAAGTCCTGCTTTAGTAGCCATCTTCTTAACTGATTCTAGAAATGATATATGTTCATAATCTTGAACAAACTTAAAGACATTACCAGTAGCACCGCATGAGAAGCATGTATATATTTGTTTCTCACTTGATACGCATAAACTAGGAGAATGATCATCGTGAAATGGACATACTCCAAAATAATTTTTTCCTTTTTGTGTTAGTGGGATGTAAGAGCCAACGACGTCAACAATATCGACACTACTACGAATATTATTTATTTCTTCTAGTGATAATCTACTCATACACCACACCCCTATACTATTAATATACGAAATTTTTTCTGAATTTCCTTTTTTTATAAGCAAAAAAATGCAAAAAACATACAATTTAAGTATGTTTTGACATTAATTTAATTAAACAATGGCTATTATAACACATTTATACTAATTTATACTCTCTTGATAATATTCTAGAATCACTACAATATTCCATCACGAATCTATTATCCTTTTTGCATATTATTATACCTATTGTTTTGCCTTGATTAATTTGCTTTAAATTAGAATCAATATAATTCATATATATTCCTATCTGACCTATATGTTCTTTTTTTAATTCGGTTACTTTAAGTTCTACTACTACATAACAATTAAATTCTATATTGTATAAAAGTAAATCTATGTAATTATATCTATCACCTATTTTGATCTTATATTCATTACCAATATAACTAAAATTATTTCCAAGTTCTAATAAAAAATCATCAATATCTTCTAATATGAGTTGCTTTAATATTTTTTCATTAAAAATATCACTATTATTTTTATTTCTTATTATGATAGGATTTAGAATTAAGTCGTTAACTTCTAATGTTTCTTGTTCAATTAATTTATTTTGCGTTTCAATTGGTAATCTATTATATTCATTACTTTTTATAATTAATTCTAAATCTCTTTTTCCTAATCTTTTGTTTATAGTTTGATTAATATAATATTCAATTTCAGTATCGTTTGTTAATTTAAATAATAATCTACAATGCGATATTGTCAATTGTGCACCCAATGGGTGCACTTTTATAAATAGATATAATCTTCTTATATCAAACAAGTATCTAGTGCTATAATTTCTATTTAAATCAGCAGATAATCTTTTGGAATATTCCTTAATTACACTATTGCCATATTTATTGTTTGCCTCATATAATAGTTCCCCAATTTCTTCATATTTTTTTAGTTTGTTTCTTTCTATTGAATAATTTTTCACTTTACTATATATTTCTTCATTAATTATTCTGCTTTTTATTTCATTATAATAATTATCTTTCACTTTTATTTCCCTTTCTATGGCCAAAACAAATTTAGCTTATAACCAATATCATTTATTTCAATATTGCCTTCTTCATCTGTTCTATATATTTCACAATCGCTCAAAGTCTTTAGAACACTATCTTTAGGATGCCCATAGCGATTATTTTTACCTACAGATATTAAACATGTTTTAGGATTAATTTTATCAACAAAGTATTTGCTGGTACTGGAATCACTGCCGTGATGTCCTACTTTTAAAATAGCAATATCACTGATATCATATTTATCGATAATATCTTTTTCTCTCACTACAGAAGCATCACCCATAAATAACATTTTGGTATCTTGATATTTAAAATAGATAACATTAGAATTATCATTTTCATTGTCATACATTTTAGTATTTAAAAAATATAATTTATTATTATCAACTAATAATTCATCTAATCCTTTAGAGTATTTAATCTTTTTAATATTTAAAATATTAATTAATTCTTGCTCTAAATCGTTATAATCATCTTGATTAAATATGACTCTATCGATATTAAAATTAGAAGCGAGAAATAAACTACCTTGCATATGATCAGCATCACCATGACTTAATATTAAATAATCTAATTTATTAATACCACGACTCTTTAAGTATGGCATAACAATACTCTCACCTATATCAAAGGGATGATCTTTAGTAGTCCAATCTTTTTTATAATTTAAAGTACCACCTGTATCAATTAAGATAGTCTTAAAACTATATGGCATCTCAATTAAAATAGAATCACCTTGTCCAACATCAATCATCTCTATAATAGGATTAGTATGCATATGAGGCATGATTAAATTAATAAATAAGACTATCAATATAAACGGTCTCTTTAGCTTTAATGTATACCAAATAGATATGTAATATAAAATTAATAATAAACCTGGATAACAAAAGTTAAGACTAATATTAAAGGGGCTTATTAAACTAATAAATGATTCCATAATGTTGATTAATATATTAACTAGATTATCTAAATTAATAAGCATACTTAACCAGAATATGGGGAATAAAATATAAGTACTAAAAGGCATTAAGATTAAACTTATTAATGGCGATAATAAATTAAAACTAAAATTAGTACTTAGCATAATTGGGATAGAAACAATGAAAGATGTTAGTGATAAATAGATTAATTTATATTTCTTTGGTAACTTAAATATTATTAAAAAGAAAGAGATAGTAAAACTATAGAGAAAGCCAATGTTATATAAATAATATGGATTATATATTAAGAATAGACATAGTGTAATAATAAAGCATTTTAAACGTTTATTAGGCATAATTAGACTTAGAGTATAAAGTATCAATGCTCGTACAAAAGAGAGGCTAAAACCAGTTAAAAAGGCATATAAAAAGAGAATAACAATACTTATTATGGAATGATACTTTATTCTCTTTAATAACTTATTAATAAATGATGATATTAGTATTAAATGAATACCAGATATATTTAATATCTGACTAATACCATTATCAATATACATACTCTTCGTATCATAATCTAGATAGTTAGTATCACCTAATATTAAGGCCATTAAATATTCTTTATGAGACATAGTCATTATCTTATCTTTGATATGATTATATAAATTATAAAGTTTATTATAACCAGCAATATGATAATCATCTGCTTTAAATAGATATTTAATATTATTGCCTAGTAAGTAATGATAATAATTAAAAAGATGATCATTAGTATTAGAATTAGGGATATTAATAGTACCATTAATATCTAAATAATCACCTACTTTAAGATAACAATTATTTTTTTCATCTATTGTTTTAAAAATATATTTAACTTTTATTTTTTCTAATCCTTTTAAATCAATACTTAATTCGTTACCATCTATTTTATAAGATAGAACATATCCTTGAACCGATTTAGTTTCTAGATCATATTTGCTTTTAATAGGATGAATATACATATATGAAACATAGATAATGGTTATTAAAACAAATATTGCTAATACTAAGTTATACTGTAATATATGCTTTAATCTTATCATAAGTAGAATCTCCAATACCTTTGACATTCTTAATATCTTCAATATTGATAAAGTTACCATTCTTTGTCCGATAATCAATGATAGATTGCGCTTTAGTTTTACCAAAGCCTTTAATAGTCATGAGTTCTTCTAATGATGCAGTATTAATATTAATTAGGATATTTTTATTATTAATATTGTCTGTTAGACAAGCATCATTTTTAATAGTTGGACAGTTACATTTGTTATCGATAAATGTAATCATCGTTTGATTGTTAGTATTATCTACTTCTGTTTGACTATAAATAATGATGACATCACCATCACTAAGTTTACGACTTAAATTGATATATTTAGTACTAGCCTGTTCATCTAATCCACCAGCCATTGTTATCGCATCGATAACTCTTGAATTGCTCTTAATAGTATAGACTCCAGGATTTAGAACATAACCCTTTATATCAATTTTGATTGTATCTAGATCATCTGCTACTACTTTATTTTCTGGCATAATTAAAAATAAACCAAATAAAAATAGTAGGATAACTATTAGATATTTTTTCATATCTCACCTCCTACTATTAATATACAAATTTAAAAATTATTTTCCTTTATTTAATCTTAATTTTTTCTCTCTTAGTTTCAATAGCAATACGTTCTACCATACATAAAGAGATAGATAATGATAAGGCAAATGATCCACCGTATGAAAGGAATGGAAGCGGTACACCAGTTAATGGCATAGCACCAAATAATCCTCCCAAGTTAATGATAATATGAGACATAATATATACCGCGACTCCAAGAGCAATATAACGACCTCTTAATGTTGTTGCTTCTTTACTTATTTTTAAGATTCGATAAATAATATAAATATAGACAAAGAAGATAACTGTTGCAAATATTAATCCATATTCTTCAACGATAATAGCAAAGACACTATCAGTATGAGCTTCGGGTATGTATGAATATTTCTGTCTTGAATTACCAATACCTACTCCAAATAAACCACCATTATTAATTGCAATAAAACCATTACAAACCTGATATCCACCATTTTCGTAGCGACTACATGGATTAATAAAATTAAAACGACTTGTTTGGGCATCAGATAATACTTTACCTCTAGTAATATACATAAAGCCAACAGCGACAACTATAATAATAATACCTAGTGCCAATGTCTTCCATTTATCAATTTTTGATATATAACTTGAAAAATATATCGCACAGAATATCAAGAAGACAATAAACATACTACCAAAATCGTTAGCTACAAAGATTAATATTGCAGGAGCTCCAGCTAAGAAACAAATCCATGCCAAAGCTAAATCATGTCTAGTATTAGGATCACTTAAAATACCACGCTTTTTTTCTAACATACTACTTATTAAAACAATTAAAATTGGTTTCATAAATTCACTTGGCTGAACTCTAATTCCAAATAATGAGAACCAGTTATTCGCTCCACGGTGGGCAGTACCATCAAGTGCAAGATAAGCTAGTACTACTAAAACAATAAAGTATAAAATATTAGCTAAACTAAACCACTTTTTGCTTGGTATACGCATTATAATTAATCCGATAAAATATCCAATACCTAAAATAACTATTTGTCTAATAAAATAATAATAAATACTATGACCATTATTTAAAGCCTCTGATGAAGATGAAGTAATAATGTTTAAAGCGCCATAGATAAAAAATATCAATGTTGTAAAAAATAAAGGTTTATCTATATCGTCCCATAGTTTCTTCATACTTTACCATCCTCTTTATCATTTTAACACAGACTAAGTAAAATGTGCTATAATATCATTGGTTTGGTGGTGATGTTTACGTTTAAAAAATTAAATATTTTAGATGAAAAAGATAAACATCTTCGTATGACTAGTACTGATGCTACTCTACCTCTTACGCAAGAGGAACAAACTACAATTAAAAATATTATAAAAGAATTAACATATTCACAAATAGATTCTTTATCAAAGAAATATAAATTACGTCCTGGTATGGGATTAGCATTCCCACAACTTGGTATTAATAAACGTATCATCGTTGTTGTTCATGAATATGAAGAAGGAAAATTTAACAACTATGTCTTCGTTAATCCTAAAATAATATCAAGTAGTGAAGAAATGATAGCAGCAGAAGCTGGCGAAGGATGTTTATCAGTTAATCGTGAAGTAGATGGACATGTTCCAAGACATGCCCGTATTACAATCGAGGGTTATGATGAAAATGGTAATAAAATTAGAGTTCGTGCTAGAGAAGAATTATCAATTGCCTTTCAACATGAAGTTGATCATTTAGATGGTATTATGTTCTATGATCGTATAGATCCTGAACACCCATTCTATACTGAAGATGAAATGAGATTAATATAAAAACGTATGAATTAAATCATACGCTTTTGTTATCTATATTTATTTAACTTCTCTCATTGTAATATCTTTAACATATATGGTTGTCGGTTTTGCCGTCCCATAATAATTAGATAAGAATATAAATTTAACATATTTTGAGGCTGGTCTAAACATATCAATTGAATCTGTGCTTTTTAAATCAGTTCCTGTTATAACTACTGAATAGGTTTGATATGAATCTGTTATTTTTATAGCAGGAAGAATACCATAATTGCTCCAATTTGCTGCGTGGTCTTCAGATATCTTCGTTCCAATTGGTATTGTTTCACCAGACCAAGAAGATTTTAGCTTAATAATATTATTTATTTTATCTAATGCTTCTGTATTATAATCCCATGCATCAAAAATGGTGTTTTGACTATATGTTTCAGGTGGATATTCATATCCTGTACTATCTTTATAATTCCAAAAAATAACATTTCTCCATCCCCAAGAATTACTATCACGCCAATTAGATAAATTATCAACATATATTTTTGTATCACCTGGTTTTAAATCCTGTTTCAACGTGGTTAATGTATTTGGATAATACCTATAACTAACTGGAGTAATCCATCTCTTATCAACATCAAATTCTCTTATTCCTGCATAATATACTGCATCTGAATTGTTTGTTTTAACAGTTATACTAAATTGATATTTTTTATTAGAATCGATAGCAACATAATCATCACCTAAAGTTTCATAATACTCAGAATTAGTTAATGTTAAACAATTTTCAGTTGAATTATAAGTAAATCCTTTAAAATAATTATTATTTTTCAACTCTTGATGCCCATTAATAAATAAATTACCATCACTTAAAGTCTTGCATTTATCAAGCGTTGTTTTTATAACATTCATATTATTCTCAGTTCCATATGCACATCTAATGCCATCATAGATTGCTATTGCAATTGCATCTGGATTAGTATTATTTAGAAAAATATTATCATAATGTTTGCCACTATATTGAAGATTTTCTATAGGCGTACACTCTTCTCCTGTAACTTGTTTAGCATAGCAATCATTTTTTGATGCTTCTATAATATTTAATGCAGATTGCTTAAATGAGTTTGCCCTACTACTTTCAATAGTATTCATTACCATTGGTGTTACGATGATTGCAATTACTGCTAGTATTACTATTACTGCTAATAATTCTATCAATGTAAATCCTTTTTTCTTCATTAATATCTCCCTACTCTATATTTACATTATAACACTCAAATAAATGTGGGAACAAAAAAGGTTGACTAAGTGTCAACCTCTACTTTGTACTAGTACTATCTGTTTTATCTCTGCAATCGTAACCTTTATCACCATATATTTGTTTAAATGATTTTAATGAGTATTTACCATTAGAATGGACTAAATTATCAAAACCTTTTAAATTAATATTATGTGCTTCACCACTTGCTATATCATCTTCGGTAGCATCTTTATAATCAGCTTCAATAGCATCATGCTCAGTCATAGCTGAATCATCAAAAGTAAATGTTACTGAAAAATATTTCTTTGTATAATCTCTAAATGTTGTATCATTTCTCTTAGTAGTATAAGTATCTTTATCTTTAAATACTAGATCATTAATGATAGTAACATGCATTATAGAATCACCGGTAGCCGTTAATGTAAATGTATAATTTTCTGTATCCTTATCCGTCTCTTTTTCATAAGTACATACTGTCGTTGTTTCTTTATTCGCATCATCTGTTTTAGTAGCACAACCATATACTCCTAACATACATACAGCTAATACTGATATAATTAATAATTTTTTCTTCATATAAATACCTCAAATTAATTCTATCACATTTATTATTTTTATGATAGAATAAATGCACAAGGAGAACTTATGGGAGAAAAAGAAATATTAGAAAGTCAAAAAACTGAACAAAAGAAACTAAAAAAGCATATGTGTAAGCCTCTTGCAATTGAAGGCATAACTTGTGGTTTATCAACTGCATTTTATTTAAATGCTCAAAATATTGCTGAATATGCTTTTGCTGGTAGTAATACTTATGCCTTTGCAGGTTCGATGAAACATGTTGCGGTTATTGTACCTATTGCAATGGGAACTTATTTACTAGGATATTATCATAAAGAGATTAAGCAATTATCATATAATTCAAGTTCTATTCCAAAGAGAGAATATTACTTAGAAAACAGAGATATATTTGATGCATACAATAAAGATGTTGCTAATAAAGAATTAAAAGGCAATCCTGTTACATTTGAAAATGCTGATCAGGTTTCTATGACAACATTAGAAAATGCTAAAAAAGATACTTGCCTATATCATGGTGAGAAAGTATTAAAAAAGTAGATTAACATCTACTTTTTTAAATCTTCTAATCGAACACTAACTAGTTTAGAAACACCTGATTCTTGCATCGTAATTCCATATAGTGTATCAGCATATTCCATTGTCTTTTTCTTATGGGTAATAATAATAAATTCGGTTTTATCTTTTAACTTATTAATATATTCACCAAAAGAGGCAACATTAACATCATCAAGAGCCGCTTCTACTTCATCCAATATAACAAAAGGTACTGGACGAGATTTTAGAATAGCAAATAATAATGATAAGGCTGTTAGTGATTTTTCACCACCAGATAATAATGTAATTGTTGTTAGCTTCTTACCTGGAGGAGATGCAATAATATCAATACCTGTTTCTAACATATTAGTTGGATCGGTTAATTCTAGTGTGGCATTACCACCATGGAATAACTCTTTAAATGTGGTATTGAAATTATCTTTAATAATATTAAATGACTTAGTAAATTCTTTAACCATTACTTCATCCATCTCTTTTATGATTTCTAGTAATATATCTTCGGCTTTAGTTAAATCATTTTGTTGATTAATTAAGAATTCATATCTAGTACTTACTCGATCATATTCTTCAATAGCACCAATGTTAACAATACCTAATTCTTTAATATCTCTCTTATAACTATTAACTGTATTACGAGCAAGATTTTCATCCATATCTAAGGTATAACAAGTTGATGCTTTTTCGTAAGTTATAGAATAAGTTTCACTAAGAGTATTTAATAAAGTATCTAACTTTACATCCATACGATTAGCTTCTATTTCTAAATCTTTTAATTGATTATTCTTATCGTTAAACTCAGAATTTTCTTTCTTATGAAGAGCTTCAATGTCTTCAATTGAACCCATAATACTTGATTGATTATTCTTTAAAGTATTAAGACTATTTTGAATATCATCTTTTTCTTTTAAAGCATTATAGTATTCATTAATGGCATCTTCTTCACTCTTTTTAAGAGTATCATTATTAATATCTTTAGCACCTTCTAAGATACCTCTTTGTTCTACTAAATTAGTACTTAGTGCTTGTAATTCATTATTAAGTGAAGATAAGGTAGTATTCTTAGTTACTAATTCTTTATTCTTAACATAGACACTATCTTCTGCACTCTTTAAATTAGTATCTTGAATATTAATTTTATCTTCTAAGATAGAGATATTATTATCTAACTCTTTAAGAGCATTAATCTTTTCTTCTAACTTATAACGATCAGTAATAACATTACGATTATTATTGGCTTCACCACCAGTAATAGAACCTCCAATATGAAGCAATTCACCATCTAGAGTAACAATTTTAAACTTATAGTCTAATGCTTTATTAATAGCATTAGCATTATCAATATTATCAACGATTAAGACTGTGCCTAATTGATTAGTTATAATATTAGAATAAATAGAATCATATTTAACTAATTTATCAGCGGTATTAATAAATCCTTTCATACCTTTAATAGTACTTAAAGTACTAGAATCGATATATCTTGACTTAATAATATCCATTGGGAAGAATGTAGCTCTTCCTAATTTATTATTCTTTAAATAACTGATAGCTTCTTTGGCAGAAGCATTAGAGTCACATATTACATATGTAGAACTAATACCTAAAGCGATTGATATTGCTTTAGCATAGGTCTCCTCTACTTCAATAACACCACCAATAGAGTTTTTAATGCCTCTCAACCTTGGATTATTTAAAACAGATTTAACGGCATATGGTAATGTAGCATTAGAATCAATATCTTGTTGTAACATCTTAATTTCATTATCTAAGGTATTCTTTGATCTTAATTTATTAGATAATTCAAACTCAGTATTTTGTCTATCAATTCTTAATTTATCTAAGTTATTATTTTCTAATGATAACTCATTTTTTATAGTATCTAATTCACTATTTAGAGAATCTATTTGTAATTGCATATTATGATGATTTAATTCTAAAGTTTTAACTTGTTCTGTTAACTTTAAAATATTATTTTCATCGACAGTATGATCTAACTTTTCTCTTTCTAAGATAAGTAATCTTTTACTATTTAGTTGTTCTACTTTTTTAGTTATTTCTAATAACTCATTTTGTTTTTGATTTATCTTAGTATTAATATCACTTAATTTACCTTTAAGTTCCATAGTATTAGCTTCGGATGTAGAAGCATTAGTGGCAAGTGATAATATCTCATTATTAAGTCTTTCTTGATGTTCTTTATTAACTTGGTATGTTGCATTTAGTTTAGTTATATTGGTTGCTATTAAGGCGATATCCAAAGATGTCAACTTATTAGTAATATCCTGATATTTTAAAGCGACTTCACGAGCTTGTTTTAATGGTTCTATTTGGGTTTCTAATTCTTTAATAATATCGCTCACACGAGTCATATTCTCATGGGTACGATCTAACTTACGAAGAGCCTCTTCTTTTCTTCTTTTATATTTTAATACACCAGCTGCTTCTTCGAAGATAGTTCTACGTTCAAGGGGTTTATCAGCGATAATCTCTTCAATCTTACCCTGACCGATAATATTAAATGATTCTTTAGCAAGACCACTATCTAATAATAAATCCGTTATATCTTTTAAACGACATTTTTCATTATTGATAAAGTATTCATTAGTACCATCTTTATAAACACGACGTTTAATTGCTACTTCTTCATAATCTAATGGAAGATATTTATCAGTATTATCAAAAGTTAGAGTTACAGATGCTACGCCTAAGGGATTACGTGATTTAGATCCAGAAAAAATGACATCTGCCATATTATCTGATCCACGCAAAGACTTAATGGATTGTTCACCCATTACCCATCTTACGGCATCAACGATATTAGATTTACCTGATCCATTAGGACCAACTACTCCTGTAATACCCTGATTTAAATCTATTTCAATTTTGTCGGCAAATGATTTAAAACCATGTGCTTCTATTTTCTTAAGATACATAAAACACCCTACTTATAATTATATTAGTTTGTGAGATATGAAGCAAGTAAATCATTAAAATCTACAAGATTATCCATAATTAGATATCCTAAATCTTTAAACCAATTATTTTTTGCTTTAGAACTATCTATTTTTAATATATATCCATTCTCATCTATCTTTTCAACCTTAGTATTATATCTATTATAGCGATCAATTAACAATTCGGTTGGAATCTCTTTTTCATCGCCATATATATAAACATATCCTTTAGAGATATAAATACTATCTCTAATAAAGGTAATAAGCATAGGCTTTAATGCTTTATTATTTAGAATAATAGCATCTATTTTCTTTTTCTTAAATTTCTTTTTCATCTTTTTAGAAGATAGACGTTTTGAAAATAATGATAAATGCCATTTATCTTTTGTCGATAATGAATTTAACTCAAAGCACTCTGTTATAGCGTCGTTTTTATCTATGGCATCTATTAAGTAGTCTTCAACATCAATTACGATGACACGGCCTTTTAAATGCTTTATTTGGTCTAATAAATATTTATTTGTTTTCATTAAGACCTCCTAAATCTCTAACTATATAAGATGCGATAGTTAAACCCGCTACAGATGGTACAAAAGCAGTAGATCCTAATATCTTAGAATGCTTGCCTACTTCTTTAGAACATACTACCATTACGTGATTAATACCCATTTGATGTAGCGAATGACGTATTGATTTAGCGAGTGGATCACAAGATGTTTTAGATATATCCATAATCTCTATTTTACTAGGATCTATTTTATTAGCCATACCCATCGAAGATATTATCTTAATATCTTTTTCTTTACAACATCTTATTAATTCTAATTTAACTTTTAAATCATCACAAGCATCAACAACATAATCTATCTTATTATCTAATAATGCACTTATATCCTTATGTGTTATCTTTTTATTAATAATATCTATTTTACAAGCAGGATTTATCTTCTGGGCACGCTCTTTTAAAACTTCCGTTTTCAACTTGCCAACATTAGTGGTATCAGTCATTAATTGTCTATTCAAATTAGTAATATCTATTTTATCAAAATCTATTAATATTAAATGTCCAATAGATGAACGAACTAATCCTTCAATGACATATGATCCTACTCCACCAAGACCAACTACTAAAACAGTACTATTACTAAGTACTGTTAGAGCATCTTTACCAATTAATCTTTCTAATCTATCAAACATATTTCACCAATTAAAAACCTAAAGTAGGCTACGACAAACCCGGTAAACCAGGTGGGTGTCACGGAAACAACTTTAGGATCCTTATCATAGACAAGTATTCGACACCGTTATTTCTTTCTGACTCCCGTATGCGTATGTGTTGGATTTTCTTACAACTACTCTAGGTATCTAAATTATATCATACTTATTTCTGGTAGTCATCGTGAAACGTATGTTTCACGCCATCATCATATCCTAGTATATTATGCATATTAACATTATTTAAAGCATTAAATATATTATCTCCAGCATATTCATATTTATCGTTTAATTCTTTTATCAAAGCTTTCATTTCTTTACGTTTACCATTATCTTCAACTGTCAATGGACATTTACAACGAACAAATTCTAGTTCATTATATTTAGCCCATTTAACAATATTATCTTCATGTACTAAATATAGTGGTCTTATCAGTTGCATACCTTCGTAGTTTTCACTATCTAATATGGGAAGCATACCTGAGTAAATACCATTAAATAACATGTTAAGCATAACTGTTTCAATAACATCATCAAAGTTATGACCTAATGCTATTTTATTACATCCTAGTTCTTTACCAATATTATATAATGCTCCCCTACGCATCTTGGAACATAAATAGCATGGATTTTTAGGATGAATTTTACTATCTATTTTAAATATCTTTGTTGGATATACTTTAGCATCGATATCTAGTTTTTTAAGGTTGTCAGTTATGTGTTTTAAATTATCTTCGGTATAGCCTGGATCCATTACGACATATTCTAAATCAAATTTAACTTCAGAATATCTTTGCAAGTGTCTTAAGAGAATAGCCATTAAAGTAGAATCTTTGCCACCACTAATGCAAACTAAAATTTTATCACCTTCATTAATTAGATGATAATCTTTAATTGCCTTAATAAAGGGATGATAAATCTCTTTTCTAAATTTTTTTACTAAACTTCTTTCAACATCCATACATATATAATAGCATAAAAAAAGAGGTTTTACCTCTTAAAAATGATGTCCACACATAAAGCATGTTTGCGCTTTAGCATCAAGATGAACTCCACATATTGGGCAAGTCTTTTCACCACTTACTTGACTAGGAGTTGGAATTGGTCCAACTACTGGCGTTTCAGCTTGTTCTATAGGTGTAGAAGGAGCTGTCTGATTACTTGCTTGATTAAACATTTGAGCGACTGGATTCACTGTAGGTTCTGGTTGAACTGGTGCCGGAGCATTACTAGGTTGAATAAACGTCTGCGTAGTTGGATTAGATGGTACTTCTGGCTGAGTTGGAGCAGTCTCTACGCTAGCTTGATTAAACATTTGAGCAACAGGATTTTGACTATTGCTTTCTTGATTATCACCCATTGTAAAGAATTTACTAACAGTTGTTTTTACTGAACTATCTAATCTATTATTATAATTATTTGTTTGATATCCTTCATTTCCTGGCATAGGATTTTTTTCAGGATATAAATTTGTTTTTACTGCATCAAATTGATGAGGATTTGTTCCTTCAGGTGGTACATAAGTATCATTAGAATTAGATACTGTTGTAGGCGCTACAGAGGAAGCAAACATACTATTTGTTGGCTTAGGACTATCATTAAATCCACTAAATTGTAATGGTCCATTACTTGATGTTGTAGACTCTGGTTGAACTGGCTCCTGAGTAGTATTTTGATTAAACATCTGAGCAACAGGATTTTCTTTAGGTTCTGGTGTTACAGGAGTAGCAGATTGTGCTACTGGTGAGGTACCAAAAACATTAAATGGATTAGTAGTTTCTGGAACTTTTGTTGCTTCTTGTAATGCAGTAGCACTTGGTTTTTCAAAGCCATTAAAGGCTTGTGCCCCAGTTACTGTTTTGGCATTAGCCTCAGCAATAGCTTTATCCATCTCTTCTTTACTTTGTTTTAATTTGTTTTCTTCAGCTTCTTTAGCTAATTCTTCTTTAGTTTTGATAGCAATATGACTTACTTCTTCTTTAGGCTTTTTAGCTTCTTCTTCAGCAAGTACTTCAGCTACACCTTCTATTTTAGATTCAACTGGTTTTTGTTCTTCCCATACTTCTTGAGACTCATCATCTTTCTTAACAGGTTCATCGATAAGTGTTGAATTCATATTAGGAGTACTATTTTTAATATCTTCTTCTTTTGTTCCAAAATGAATAAAGCGATCAACATAAAAGACCATAAATAAATTAGGTACTAGAACAAGCGGAATAACGATATACATATATGAATTAGGAAAATAACGAATTGTAAATAATGATGTTGCAATTATTTTGAATTGAGCAAAATAAAGATAAACAAGTCCAAAGACAATACCAGTTATAATAACATCAAATATTATCAATTTATTTTGAACACCAAATCTTTGATTACCATCAGCTCTAAATAATCTATTCATAATAAATAAGGCAATGACATATGTTAAAACAAATCCAATCATCGTTGCACAAATACTAACAATATTCATTTTATCAGCGCTATTATGAACTTCACCATAGGTTTTTAAAAATGTTAAAAGATAGTACAAGCCATATAATGCTCCTGCACCGATAATCAATAAAAAGATTAAAAAGATAATAGTATATAAAGTAGAATTTATTATCTTTTTAGGTTTCTTAGGCTTTTTTATCTTTTTTTCTTTAACTTTCTTCATTTTACCAACCCTACTTTTACTATTACCATTATAATAGCATTAGTAAAATAATTCAATAATAAAATCAGGTATTGCTACCTGACTCTTTTTACATTTTTACTTTTGATTTGAATTTTCTGATTGATTTTGTTGTGGAACATTATTTGCATCTTGTATATTGCTTTGAGGTTTAGTTGAATTTTGATCAATATTTTGTGGTTGAAATTTTTTCTTTAAATTAGCAATAACACCACTTATTCCTAAAGTTGTAAATATTAATGATACAACATAATCTTTAACAATAGCACTCATAAATTCACTTGATGAAAATAATAAACTAAAATTATAAGATGAAATAGCATAACCTTCATTAGCAAGTAAACAAGCAGGTATAATTAAAAATGTTGCAACTGTTATAACAATGACTGAAATAATGGCAACAATGATTGGTAATTTAGAGTCTTCTTTACCTTTAAATATTTGATAACCTTTAATAACTCCAAATGCTACTAATGTTGCTAAAATAGATAGTATCATATTGCCATAAACATACATTACTACCCATGGTATTGATGCAATAAAGCCACCTATAATACCTCCAATAATACCCGATACATAGCTCTTTTCTTTTTCCATAAATTCTCCTCTACTTATAATTAAAGTATAGCACAAAAAAACACATCTAAATAAATTAGATGTATTTTACATTATGGATATATTCTTGTAGGTCCACGATAGATAAATGTTGCTTCTCTAATATTATCAATATTAAATAATAACATCATAACCCTAGCCATACCTAAACCAAAGCCACCATGTGGAGGCATACCATATTCAAATGCTTCAGTATAGAATTTTAAAGTCTTAGGATCAATACCCTTTTCTTTAATATTCTTCATTAGTTCATCATAACGATTTTCTCTTTGGGCACCAGATGTAATCTCTAATCCTTTATATAGTAAATCGTATGACTTAGAATAAATACCTTCATCCTTCATAGTATAGAATGCTCTAGTATCCCATGGATAATTATAGATGAAGACAAAATCTGTTTTAAATTTAGATTTAGCATATTTACCCATTAATTCTTCTTCATGACGATCAAAATCTAATTTAGCAGGAGCTTCGTAATGATATTCATTTTTAAGTATTTCTTTAGCTTCTTTAAATGATATTCTAGGCCATTCAATAGAAAGATCTGCTATTTCTGATTTATAGTTAGCTTTTAATTCAGTAGCATATTTTTCTTTAACAGCACCAAAAGCATACTTTAATAATCTTTCTTCTTCATCCATAACTTCAAAGACATTATGAACCCAAGAGAATTCAACATCGACCATTTCAATTTCGGTTTGATGATAAGAAGTATGTGATTCTTCAGCACGATAAACTTGTGATATTTCACAGAACTTATTGAATCCTGAAGCCATCGCCATTTGTTTATATAATTGTGGTGATTGTGATAGATAGGCTGGTGTGCCAAAATAATCTATCTTAAATACTGAGGCACCACCTTCAGCTGAACCAGCCGAAATCTTTGGGGTATGAAGAAAATAATAATGATTATTAACCCAATACTCCATCATTTTAGCTTCCATATAAGTTTGTACTTCAAACATTAATTGGTTATCAGCACGACGTAAATCTAAGAAACGATAATCTAATCTTGTTTCTCTTAAAGCATTAGAACGATCTTTATAATCAAATGGTTTATCTTCTTTAGCATGGGATGTTTCTACTAACTCAGTAGGAATTAACTCCATACCACCCATTTTAACACTAGGACTTTCTAATAATTTACCTTTAATTAATACTGTCGAATCAGTTGTTAATTTAGATACTTGTTCATTTAATTCTTTATTCTTATCATTTTTTTCAATCGTAATTTGTAATTTATTTTTACCATTTCTAATGATTAAGAATTGAATATCCGATAAGTCTCTTACTTTATCAACGAATCCTTGTACTTCAATATCTTCATTAAAGTGTTTGTTTAATTCATCTAGCATCTTCTTCACTCTTTTCTACTTTTTCCAAAGTTTCATCATCATCGATATCATCAATATTTTCTTTTAAATAATAATATAAATAATCTAATGATATTTTATCTTGTTCTTTAGTCTTATTATTCTTAACTGTTAATTCATTGCTCTTAACTTCGTCTTCTCCAACAATGATAATTATTTTAGCATTGTTATTATCGGCTTGTTTGAAGTTAGATTTTAGACTTCTACTCATATAATCCATATCAGCGGAAAAGCCTGATAATCTTAAATCATTAACTAGTGATAGACAATAATTAACTTGTTCTTCACCTAGTGGAATGACATAAGTATCTAGTGATGCTTTAGGACTAATTGTTATATTTTCAGCTTTGAGCGCCATTAATAATCTTTCAAAGCCTAAAGCGAAACCAACACCTGGTGTTTCAGGTCCACCAATATTTTTAACTAAATTGTTATAACGTCCACCACCGCATAAGATGTTTTGGGCACCAAAACCTTCAACATCAGCCGAGATTTCAAAGACTGTTTCAGTATAATAGTCCAATCCACGAACTAAACTATCATCGACCACATAAGTAATACCCATAGTATCTAATGCTGCTTCTACAGCCTTAAAATACTTTGCCGAAGCATCTGAAAGATAATCTTTAATCTTAGGTGCTTTTTTCATAATAGGATTACCAGCATCAATTTTACAATCTAATATTCTTAGAGGATTACGAACAAATCGATCATTACAATCTTCACATAATTCAGATAGATGAGGTTTAAAATATTCGGTTAAAGCCTTGTGATAATTCTCACGAGATTCTGAATCACCTAAAGTATTTAGATGAACAGTAACATTCTTTAAGCCTAACATACTATAAAAGTTAACTGGAATACTAATAACTTCAGCATCAAGTGCTGGACTATTAGAACCAAAACATTCAACACCAAATTGGTAGAATTCTCTTGATCTACCTGATTGTGGTCTTTCGTAACGATACATTGGTCCGTAATACCAAAATTTAGATGGCATTGGTTTAATACCATAAAACTTATTTTCAATATAAGATCTAACTACTCCAGCTGTACCTTCTGGTCTTAAAGTCATATCTCTTTCACCACGATCTTTAAAATCATATGTTTCTTTAGAAACAATATCCGTAGTTTCACCTACACCACGATGGAATAATTCAGTTGCTTCAAAAATAGGTGTTCTAACATACTCATAGTTATACTTTTCCATGAGTCCTGCTAGTATTCCTACTAATGAGGTAACTTCTCTACCATCTTCACCATAAATATCATTTGTTCCTTTTGGTTTTTGTATCATAAATCCTCCTTATAATAATAAAAGCCCATGACTTAAGGACGAATACCGTGGTGCCACCTTAATTCATAGACTAATCTATCTTTATTCGTTAACGCCGATATACGATTACCATATGTTTTATGTCTTCATTAGTTCATCTTAAAGTTTCCACCAACCACTTTATCTCTATATAGACTATCTAATTACTATTTAAAACAGTAATGACTGATTAAATAATAGCACAATCACCTTTATTTATCAAGATAAAACTATATTGAGCATTGCCAACCAACAACGATCTTATAAAATTCACCTTGTAATTGTGAACTAACTGTATTTTTTCTAATAACTGTTGGTGCTGATTCAGAATCGCAAACAGAAGTTGTACTCGAAGTGTCGCATTCATCAGTAGATAATGCCCCAAAAGCAAATGGATGCAACCCACTATAATCAGTAGAATTATATGCTGCAACATTTGGAACATTGTCTAATGTAATAGTTGGGGAACAAGAATTATATGTTATAGTACTACCATCCGGAAAGGTATATGTACCTTTATATCTTAAAAAGGCTGCTGCATCAATTGTTACTAATGATGGCAAATCCTTAAGATTTATTTCTTTTAACGAATTATATCTAAATGCAGAATATCCAATATATTTTAAAGAATTTAAACCACTTAAATTTAATGAAGTAATATTATTATATGCAAAAGATTCATCATAAATAAACTCTAATGATGTTAAATCTGTTAAATCCAATGAAGTAATATTATTATCCGCAAAAGCATAATTTCCTATACTTGTTAATGATGTTAATCCACTTAAGTTTATAGATGTGATTTTGTTGCTTTCAAATGCTCTATCTGATATTGTAACTAATTTTGACATATTGCTAAAATCTACTGATGTTAAATTTGTTGCAATTGGATAAACATAATAATCATCGCTCAATTTTTTAACTTCTAAATCTTCATCATCAATATAAGGACTTAGTTTTAAATTATCAATACTATTGCTTGAATAATTATCGCCACTATACGACACAGCTCCTAAAGGAGTGGTTCTTTTGTTTTCTATCTTAGTAACACTTTTTCCACCAATTGTGCCTGGTATTACTATATCAGTAGCACTACAAGTATATCCATTTATAGTTACAGTACCATCACCATTATCTAATGTTGTAAAGCATGATTCTGGCGTTAGCAAAGCAAGGCTTTTAGATAAATCATCAAAATTAGCCGCTTTATTTGCTACTGTAATATCATCTTCTTCTTGCTTTTTTGTAGCTTGATAATTAGCATTGGCTACTGCAATAGCTACTTTACAATCAGACGAGATAGCAAGTGTTCCAGTTAATTCTGTATTATAAGAAAAACCAACTTCCTTTGCCGTGGCTTCATTTATTGCAAAGCTTTGACTAGCAAAAGCACCTCCGCTCACTTGCTTTCTTGCACAATATGTTTCTGCTGCATGAACTATTCCTTGTGCCGATGATTTTAAAGCACTAGATCTAGCCGAATTAATTGTACCCATAATCATTGGTGTAACAATAACTGCTATTACAGCTAATATGACAATAACAGCTAATAATTCTATTAATGTGAATCCTTTTTCATTTTCTTTCTTCATACATTCCCTACTCTCTATTTTTATTATACTACAAAAAAAGACTAGTTTTCACTATCCTTTTATTTTTCTTTTAACCTTTTTAGGCTTTTTTACTTCCTCTTTTGCAGGTTCTTCTTTTGTTTCAATTTGTTTAGTCTTATGATTTTTTAAATATTCTTTCATAGCTTCATTTGCTTTTGCTATTCTATTTTCGTTGTTAGCATCCATCTTACAGAAACAGATAATATTAAATATTGTTAATATTAAGATAATCCACCATTCATATTTAAATATGATAGATAAAATGATTAGGCCAATTGATGTAAATAAGATAAATGGTGCATCTAATTCACTCTTCTTAATAACAAATCCATTATCTGATTCTAAGGAATCAATAATAGCATATCTTTGGACAAACCAGTCTAAGAATAATACAATGGCTAATTGAAATAATGCATTAGTAACATAGGCATGTGTAAGATATAAGCATAAAATCATAAATGCTAAATGTTTACCAATATAATAACAAACATTGAATGTTAAATTTTCTTTTTGTGCTTTCATTTTATTTTTCATTTTAATTCAGTACCACCAAAGAATGAAGTACAATTAACATAAATTGTTTTAGCATTTTTATCATCAATATCTTTACATTTATTTTCATTGCCACCAAAGAAAGCATTAGAACGCATTACAATATGACAATTGGTTGGCATTATTAAGTTAGATCCACCAAAGATAGAATTAACTGTAATTGTAGCATCTTCTTTTAAGACAACATTTCTAAAGTCTAAATCAGCACCACCGAATAATGAGAATATATCAGCGCCTTTAAAATCTTTTGAATCGACAGTACCATTATAATCAGTAAATATGGCAGTATAAGATAGAATACCATCTTTACCTCTTACCGGAACAATAGTATCTTTCTTATTTACTTTTTCACCAACAATTGCTGTTAAACCAATTACAACAAATAATAATGGTAAGAATAACTCACTAATATCACCGAATGTTCCTAAGTTATTAACAAAGAAATATAAGCCAATATAGAACATAATAATTAAACCGCCATTAAATACTTTATTTTTAAACATTTGATAGAAGCTTATAAATATTAAAGCTAATGGCCATAATAAATTAAAATTTAAATTTAATTGTGGAGCAAAGATATTTACAATCATAAGTACTCCGATTACTAAAAGAATAATACCTAACATCATAATTACACCTCTTGTTAATTATAACATAAAAAGGAATAGTAAACTATTCCCTATTTATGTAAAAATATTCGTTATTATAATTATCTAATAATTTAGATAAAAGATATGCCGTTAGTAAAATAAAATCACTAGCTTCATTCAAATAATAATAAAATGTATTACAAATGTCTAAACTCATTAGAACATCATAATTATCATTTATATTATCAGCAAGCAAGATTTTTGAGACTGACATAGGATTTATATCCAAATCTAGAGAATTATAATTTAACATATCAAATATGTTATTCATAAAACCTCCTTTATATAGATAGACCGTTATGTTTTGTTAGTCTACAAAAACCTCCTTCATTAGTATTTTGTTCTACTTAACATTAATTATTACTTCACATCAAGAACTTTTATATGTCTAAATAATAGCATACATCTGTTCTATTTGTCAATATTAAACGGATAAAATAATTTATCATTATCTTTCTTCTTTTTCTCTCTTAATTTCTTAAGTTTCTTAGTTTCCGCTGCTAATTTTTTATGTCTCTTTTTGATTTCAGCGGCTCTCTTTTTTCTTCTTTTTCTTTTAGCATCAATTAATTTCTTTTGAGCATTGCTTTCTGGATCAAAAATAGTATCTGTATAAATTAAATCAGTAATATTTGTTGTTAATACTGTTTTCTTTTTAGGTTTCTCTTTAACAATCGAAGTATAAAAATCAATCCACATATTTAAAACATGTTCTTTAGAATAGAATTCACTTATTGCTTGTGAATCTTCTTGACAATGTTTATATAACTTTTTATCTGTTTTTAATTTATTAATATAGAAACTAAAATCATCATTATTATTACCTTTTAAGTATTTACCAAATAATATATCTTTATATAAATCTAAATCTCTTAATAAGATTGGTTTATGAGAATTGACGGCCTCTAAGATAGACATTGGGAATAATTCATTGTAACTAGGCATAAATAACATATCAGCCATGTTATACATATCATTCATCTTAGAGCGGTCAATTATACCAACGAACTTAACATTCTCTGGTGGGTTCTCACAAACTTCTTTAAGTTCATCATAACCATCGGTAATTTTACCAAAACTAAAACCACCACACCATACAAAGGTAACATCCTTATTGCGTTTAGCTACATCAATAAAATCAAGAACACCTTTTCTTGTTTGTACTTGGCCTACGCCAAGGACAACAAAGGCATCTTCTTTAATGCCATATTCGTTTCTTGTTTTTAATATTTTTTCTTTTGGTTCTTCATAGAATGTATCTTTGGATACATAGTTTGGAATATATGTTATTTTATCTCTATCAATACCAAATTCAGTTAATTTTTCAATGAATGTTGGATTTACAACAACTAGATGATCAGCTGAATTATAAAAGATTGTAACATACTCTTTAAAGACAGAGAATGCAACTCCTGGTAGAACAATACTACCATCTAGAGTATCTGGTAAGAAATGGACATAACAAACTGATGTTCCTTTAGTATTAACCATCCTAAAGTAATTCCATAAATCAACTGTATGGCAGTGAATTATATCAGCATCCCTCGGATCATTTATTCTAACTTTAAATTTTTTACATTTTTTAACAAGAGCTACTTGTTCTTCATAAGCACTTCCTACTCCTTGTCCAGGTACATTATCTGCGGTAGAAAGCATATTAATTGTAATCATTCAAATATCCTCCTTTTCAAGGATATCACAAATAACTACTTTGGACAAATCTAAAAAAAAGATAGTCAATTGACTATCTTAAAATCCTCTCTTTTTAAGGAATGATGGAATATCTAAATCACTATGTGTACCATCATCTGTTGTATCATCAGTAGTACTTCTTCTAGCTTGTACTGCTTCTCTAGTTGGTTCAACTGGTTTAGTTATTTCTTTATCATCATCTTCAAATCCTGTTGCAATAACAGTAACGATGATTTCATCATTTAAATTTTCATTAATAACGGCACCAAATATGGTATCAATATCAGTATTAGCACTAGATTTAATAACTTCAACAGCTGTTTCAACTTCAAACAATGATAAGTTATTACCACCAGTAACGTTAATAATGGCATTATGAGCGCCTTGAATACTTGTCTCTAGTAATTGACTAGATACAGCTTCTTTAGCCGCATCAGTGGCTCTATTTTCGCCTACACCCATACCAATTCCAATAAGGGCAGTACCTTTTTTCTCCATAACGGTTTTAACATCTGCAAAATCTAGGTTGATTAATCCTGTTACAGCAATTAAATCAGATATAGATTGAACACCACGACGTAGAACATTATCTACTTCTTTGAATGAATCAGTAAGCGGTGTATTTTTATCAATAATATCTCTTAATCTATCATTTGGAATTAAGATTAATGTATCAACATGTTTCTTTAATTCTTCAATACCTAAAAGAGCATTATTCATTCTCTTCTTACCTTCGAATGAGAATGGCTTAGTAACAATACCAACTGTTAAAGCACCCTTCTTTTGAGCGATATCAGCAATAATTGGTGCAGCACCTGTTCCAGTACCTCCACCCATACCACAAGTTACAAAGACCATATTAGATCCATCGATAACTTTTTCAATATCATCCTTAGATTCTAAGGCAGCTTCTTTACCTACATTAGGAGTACCACCAGCACCTAAGCCATGTGTTAACTCTTTTCCTAATTGTAATTTTATATCAGCTTTAGAGGCAGATAATACTTGTGCATCAGTATTTGCTACACAAAAAGTAACTCCTCTAACACCAGATTCAATCATTCTATTTACAGCGTTGTTACCACCGCCACCAACTCCGATAACTAATATCTTTGCATGTTGGTCCATTTCTATTCCGTCCATAAATCCTCCCTATTCGTTGAAAAAGTATCCAAATACTTTACCTAGCATCGATTCTTTTGATGCTCCTATTAGATTTTTCTTGATAGATGCTAGTTCTTCTTGTTCGGAACTTGATAGCATCGAATATTGTTCCCCTTTTAGTTCATTCTTGCTAATTAAGTATAATATATTACCTAACGCAGCTGAATATTTATTGTCTCTTATTCCAATAATCTTCACATTTTCTATTATAGCACTTTTGCCTATAATAGCACCAGTCAATGTAATAAAATCTTTCATATTACTAATACCACCAGTTAGAATAATATAATCTAATTGATGATCAGTCATCGACTTCATTTCATCTCTAACGGCTGTTAAAATTTCTTCTAATCTCGCTTGTACTACTTCTGATACTTCATATTCATTAAGTTTTAATACTTCACCAGCATCATTTTTAACTTCATATAAATTACCAATATCTGCATTATTTTTACAAGCATGTGCAAATTTTTCTTTTAATTTTGATGCTTCGGTAAAAGTTAAATGATACATATATGCTAAATCGTTATCAATACTTTTACCACCCATACTAATAACACTATTTTTAATAATAATACCTTTATTATATAAAGATATATTAGTGGTTTCAGCACCAAAGTTGACAATCATACCAACTTCTTTTTCCATATCTTTATAGTGATTGGCATACATATCACCAATACCACTAATGGATATATCTTCTACTTCGACGCCAGCCATTTCACATAGTTTAACAACTGATGCAACATTCTTTGTTGGTGTCTCAACTAAGATAGCACGAACGCCTAGTTTATTACCAATCATACCTTTTGGATCTTGAGAATATTTACCGTCAACATTGAAATCAATTGGTTGAATCGCAATAATCTCTTTGCTAGTACTAATATTAGGTTTAACTGCTATTTGTAATACTTTAACAGTCATATTACCATCGACAGGTATTTGACTACCATCTTCATCAGTAGGTATATTCATTTCACCTTTAACAAGGGAAAATTCAGCAAAATAGCTTGGAACATTGGCGATTAATTTATTTATTTTCAAGCCAAGAATAGATTCGGCTTGATCTAAGGCTTCTTTTAAAGATGCAAGAGCTAAAGCAGGATCAACTATTAATCCTCTTTTAATACCTTTGGAAGGAACATCAGCAACAGAAAGTATGTTAATATTTTGCTTGAAATATTCAGCAGTAACAATTTTGATACTATTTGAGCCTAAATCAAGGCTTGTATATATCTGTTTCATATGTCCTCCTATCTTTTTAATTATACTATAAGTGAAAAAAAAATAAAAGCATTGAAATGCTTTTATTCAGAATAATCACTTTTTAATGTTACAACGGCTCTTATATGAGTAGTTATATAAGCGTATGGAATATTAGTAATACCTTTTTGACTCCAAGCCCATCCAGTATTAGTATCTATTACATTCCCACTATAAACGACAGCATTAAGTTGATAACTAACTGATGATGAGCCTGATCTATAAGCATCAGCTAACCAGTATGTACCAATATCTTGGCTATAAAGCCATGTTTTATCAGTAATATTATTATTAACAGAAGTATATTCATCTTTAGTTAACAATCTAACATAGGTTGCAGGAGCATAATCATCCTTGTTACATTTATCTAACAAGCCACCATAGCTCCAATAGATAGATGGATTATCACATACTGCATCCATCTTCATTTGTTTACGATCTAATTTGGTACTTTCAAGCCAATCATTATTTAAATAATAATTAACATATGATTTGCTCCAACGATAGCCAACATTACTTGTGCCACCTACAACATAATAACAGAAATTAGAAGATGTCATTCCATATAAACAATGTTGCATATCAGGAATAACTCCACTATCCGTTAATAACTTAACATAGGCATTGTCACTAGTGAATCCGACGACGTGGAATTTTATTCCACCTACTGTTACAGCTTCTCCTAATTTAAAATTAATCTTACTCGTTGTTGTTTTATAACTACCTGCAATATATGCTCTATCAGTATCAAAAGAATAATTAACATATTTATTATTCATCTGTATGGAATAATCAAAAACTGTGCCATTTTTTATTACTACTGTACCACCTGTTGGTTCAGCATCATTAGTCATCGCAACACCAAGCGTTTTTAATTCGTCGACAGTATATGTTTTATTTTCAATAAAATTAGTTCCATTAACTTGATTTCTAACAATTGTTGTATTAACTGCTTCAATATAATTATATGTTGACGCAATGGTTGCATTATCTCTAGAACTATTAATAGCATTCATAACTTGTGGTGTTACGATAATAGCAATAACACCCAAAATTACTATGACAGCTAATAATTCAATTAATGTAAATCCCTTTTTCATAAAAACCTACTTTATATATTTTAATGTATATGGACTTGCACTAGTACCACTACCACCAGATATTACGGCATTTTTTGGTAAATAAATAACTGGATGAATTGTAATTGCAGATGTGAATGAAACATCATTAATACCACTAGAACCACAATTATAATAATTATTGGTATTATATTTTTTAGTAACTGTTAAACCATAACCTCTTAACCATGAAGCAGCAAAGCAATCAGATTCATACATTAATCCTACATCAGCACTATATGGATCTACTTCAGCACTATAATAGAAACTATCTTGTAATAATGTTTTATTATATCTTTCAGCTTTATATACATCCTTAAAAAGAACATTATAATCTTTATATGTTCTAGTAGGAATATCCCAAGCTTGGGTCTGCGTATAACTACTAGTTCCACTATAATATTGTGTTTTAATATCATATGATGTTATATCTGTTAAAGTCTTTTTATAATCATTATTAAGATAAGTATTAACTGCATCAAAACTAGCATAAGTATTGCTTATTGCCTGTTCACTAATCAACTTAATACGTGATTCTTTAGAACCATCACCCGAAAGTGTACTCATAATACCGATTGTTCTAAATTTAATACCATTGATAAGAAAATATCTAGTATTAGCAGCAGTAAGATAACGATAATTAACATCACCTAAAGCATAATTACCATCAATAGAACTAGTACTATCTTGAACATAACGAGTAGCATCTGCTTTTTTAAGTGTTAAAACAGCTGGTAATGTAATGGAACTTTCACTATATGTTCCACCTTTTGTTGCTTTAAAATTACCTGTTGATTCATCATATTCAACTAAGTAGCCATTGATAACTAAAGCACAATCAAATACTGTACCATTAGCTACAATAACACCACCATTTGTCGGAACATACCCATCAACTGTAACACCTCTAGCAGTAAGATCGTTGATACTATATGGTTTAACAAGACCATTTGTATCAATATCAGTATCTTTAATTAAAATGCTATCATCTGTGGCACCATTCATCGTTTTAGCAGTTAAATATTTAGTTTGATTTGATACTATTTGATCATTAACTGCTCTTACATAAGATTGAGCACTAGATAAAACAGCTTTTTGCGTTGTACCATTTATAATACTAGTTACAATTGGTGTTACCATCATAGCAACAGCACCTAAGATAATTATAATGGCTAACAACTCCATTAGGGAAAATCCTTTATTATTCTTCATAAGTCCCTACTTTCTACTTTAATTATAAGATAATTAGTAAAATAAGTAAAATAAAATAAATAAGACTTTACAAAAAAAGAAACTAATAAGTTTCTTTTACTTCAAATGAATTACCAGCATTAAGATATAGAATACCTCTCTTACCAGGAAACTGTTTAATAATATTAATATATTCGTTAATATTCTCCCATTTAGTAATAGTAAGATATACATAATTACCATCATCCATGGTTAGCAAGAATCTACTATCATCCACATTATCAGGATCATATTTTATTTCGGATATTCTTTCAATAATAGGATATTTTACTTTTTGCATAGCAGATAAGAAATTAGCATAAACAGTATCTGGTACATAATTTATTAGTGTTGGTGCATTATAACTATTAGTACTAGTTTTACCATTTAACATCACAGTATTTTTATTATAATCATAATAGTAAAGAGGATAATTCTCTTTAACAGTTAGATAAATACTAAGACCAACTCTTTTTATAGTAACATCACTTATTAATTCATTTTTAAGTAGTTTATTTTTAATATTAGAGTCAGGTGTAAAGATACTAGGATAATTAATTAATCCAGATTGATCTAAGATATCTTCATCAGCAACTAATGTGTTACCACTTATATAAATATTAGTAATCTTAATATAATTCAATCCTAGTGAAATAAGGTAAGCAATACCAATAACTAAAAGCAAGATTAAAATACTTTTTATTTTAATTCTTCTTTTTTTCTTTTTGGGTTTTTCTTGCTTAACCTTTTTCTCTACATTATGCGTAGCATTTTTATTATATCGTTCACTACGTTTTTTCGGCATATTATCACTACCTAACTATTTCTTGCTCGATTTTAAGTTCTACTTTCTTTTTATCCTTTACTTCTTTTTGAACATAATATATTAATTCTTGAACATCATCACCTGTAGCGTTATCTTTATTGATAATAAAGTTAGCATGTTTAGTACTTACTTCCGCGCCACCAACTTTAAATCCTTTAAGTCCTAATTCTTCAATTAAAGCTCCAGCAAACATACCTTCAGGATTACGAAATACTGATCCAGCTGATGGATACTCTAGAGGTTGAGAAGCCATTCTTCTAATCTTACGATCTTGAATAGTATCCATAATCTCTTTAGCATCACCTTTATTTAATTTAATGGTTGTTTGTAAGATAACATAATCTTTATGGTGATGAAAATATGAATCACGATAACCAAATTGCAATGATTTTAAACTCATTGTTTTAACGTTATATCTTGGTGTTAAAACAGTTACTGATTTAACTACTTGACTCATATCTGATTTATAAGCGCCCGCATTCATAAATATAGCGCCACCAACTGATCCTGGTATACCAGAGGCAAACTCTAGTCCACTAAGACCAAGACGAGAACATTTCATTGCAGCACGCATTAATGAATATCCTGCTCCTACTTTTAATTCATTGTTTTTTAAATAGAATGTATCAAAATAATCTAATCTAATTAATACTCCATCGTAACCTTTAGATGAAAAGACTAGATTAGAACCATTACCTAATATTTTAAAATTAATTTTATTATCTTTTAAATATTTAATTAACTTAACTAATTCTTCTGTATTATATGGTGAAACAATAGCAAGTGCCTTACCACCAACACGATATGTCGTATAATGTGACATTAATGGTTCTGGTATAACACTGCCAAAGTTTAACTCTTTTAATTTATCGCTTAGTTCCATTTTGTACCTTCTTTATTAAGTCATAAATAATATCGCTACTATTATGAACACTTGTCTTCATTAAATTGTTTGATATTTCTTTTAAACGATCATTATCATTAATAAGACTATCAACGGCTTTAACTAAAGCATCCCCATTTAAATTCTTTTCTTCTAGTAATACTGCTTCATCATCTTTAACTAAATCAATAGCATTTTTATATTGATGATTATTAGGTACATATGGTGATGGTATTAAGATACTAGGTATACCTAATACTTCTATTTCAGATAATGTTGATGCACCCGCACGTGATACAAATAAATCAGTCTTTTTCATTACACGTGGTAATTTATCAATATAAGGTACTATCTTAATATTAGGATATTTTACATCTTTAAACTTATTAAAATCTTGTTCACCAGTGACAACTAATAATTCATATTTTTTATCACTAAAATCTTTTAAATGTTCAACTAAGTAATCATTAACTTTAGCAGCACCTAATGATCCCATAACGACAAGAACTAACTTTTTATGGTCATCTAAACCAAATTCTTTCTTATCACATGGTTCCATTTTGATAGCTTCTTCACTACAAGGATTACCAGTATAAACTGTCTTGCCTTTTGGGAAAGATTGAAGTGATGATGTAAATGATACAAAAATCATATCTGCATACCTTGATAAGAATTTATTAGACATACCAGGAACACTATTTTGTTCATGGATAAATGTCTTAATACCCATTTTATGGGCTTCATATATTACTGGTCCAGTGACATAGCCACCTACGCCAATAACAACATCTGGTTTAAATTCAGTATATATTTTCTTGCATTCTTTAGTAGCACGATTAAAACATTTTAAAGTTTTAAAATTACTCCAAAAATTATGTCTATTAAAGCCATATACTTCTAAAGCCTTATAATTGATCCCCATCGCTGGAATAATATCTTTTTCCATACGATTATGTGTACCAATATATAAAAACTCACTATTAGGTTCAGCTTCTTTAATTTTATTCATTATGGCCAAAGCGGGATATATATGTCCGCCAGTTCCACCAGCACTTATTATTACTCTCATACGTTCTCCTATTTTTATTATACTATGTTCTGGGAATACTTTTAAGTATCTCTTTTAATTCTTTTATAAAAGTGTCTATCTCTTCTTTAGTAGTTAGATATGATATAGATACTCTAATACTACTTGAACTTCTCTTAACATCATTTGTTAAAGTCATAACTGCCTTAGAATATGATGATGATGCACTACAAGCCGTTTTAGTTGAAACATAAATCTCTTTTTCTTCTAAAGCATGAAGTAGTGTTTCAGCTTTAATACCAGGAACACTAAAGTTAACAATATGTGGTACAGATGCCTCAGTACTATTAATTTCAACCATATCTTTAATATTATTTTTTAAATAATCAGATAATTCCTTAACATGATTATTCTTGTCATCCATATTATCTAATACTAGACGAAGTGCTTTAGCAGTAGACGCAATTAAAGGTAGTGCTGGAGTACCCGCTCTAAAGTTAGTAGTACTCTTCCCACCTTGGATTAATGGTTCAATAACGACGTGCTCTTTCTTAACAAGAACACCTATTCCCTTAGGTCCAAATAATTTGTGCGTTGAGAATGATGCCATATCGACATCTTCTAAATTAATTTTAATCTTGCCAATCGCTTGTGTTAGATCAACATGGAAGAAACATTTTGGATAATCTTTTAATATTTTACCAATTTCTTCATATGGTTGAATGATGCCAATCTCACTTGAAACAGCCGCTAGTGTTACTAAGATAGTCTCATCATCTAAGATACTTTTAAAGTAATCTAAATCAATCGTGCCATCCTCTTTTAACTTAAGATAATCAACCTTGAATCCACGTCTTTCTAAGTATGTTAAAGGTACTTCAACACTATCGTGTTCAAGTGGCGTTGTAATAATATGTTTGCCTCTATTTTGATATAAATTAATAACCCCTTTAATAGCAGTATTATTAGACTCGGATGCTCCAGAAGTATAAATAATCTCATCATCTTTAACTCCTAATAAAGAAGCGATTTGATGTGTTGATTGTTCTTCTAGTATCTTTGATTTTCTACCTAAAGAATGAATAGAATTGGCATTGCCAATATATTCTTTAGTAACTTTATTATATGTATCTAATACTTCATCATTAACTGGTGTTGTCGCACTATAATCAAGATAAATCATAATATCACCCAAAACCATTATAACATAAAAGAGTGGTCATCCCACTCTTGAACTTATGCCATTTGCATCAAGTTATATATTTCACGGACACTAGGAACTCTGCCTTCGCTGACCGTTTTATTATTAATTACTAATCCAGGTAAATTCTTTACCTTATAATCACGCTTACTAGACATATCATCTAGAAGTTCAATTGTAACATTACCATCATAATCTTTACTTGCTCTCATCACCATCTTTCTTAACTTAATTCCATTCTTGTTATTCGACCCGATGATTTTGATATTCAATACTATCACCTTCTTTCTATATTCAGTATAAATTTTGATTATGAAAATATGGTGATAGAAAAATGAAAACGACATCAGTCGTTTTCTTTACGTAAACTATTTTCTAAAATTAATTGATTATCTATGAAATAATATTGATATTTATCTAATTGACCATGATGATTAACTTCTATATCATTACGACCTTTTTTATCCCAAAAAGCAAAATCATAATCATCAGAATATAATTTGTTTAATTCTTTAACTATACCTAGTGCTAATGGCGAATATATTTTTTCTTGAGAAACCTTGCCATATTGCTTTAATTTAGGATTGTTGGTGATGGTATTTAATATTTGCCAACCTTTAATATCATTTTCAACTTTAAATGGTTCAAAGCCACAATCAAGATATAAATTAGCAGCTAACCAAGAGGTTGTCTGGGTATGAAGGAGTAATTTGCTATGTCCTAAATCATGCGCTAATTTAATAAAATATACTACCATGGGTTTAGCCAGATGTTTGCCTTGATATGATCTTTTAATAGCAAACCAATCAACGACAGCATCATAACCATATTCCGAATTTTGAAGCAATGAAATAGTAGCAGTACCAACTTTCTCATTTTTATCATTTTCAACAAAGAAACATCTTTTTGGCAATTCATCAATAAAAGAATCATAAAAGTCATGAAAATGTTTTAAGCCATGCTCAATACTCATAAACTCACCAGATTCAATATGAATTTGCGCCCAATCTTTTTCATCACCTGGTTTATAAAAACTATAATGATATCCATCTGGTAAATTATAATTTAATGATTTAGAAGTATCATTATAAGTCATTAATAATTCATGATATTCAATTGTGTTATCATATTTTTTCATATCTCACCTAGTTAACGCAATCTATATCAACAATCTTATTATCTTCATAAGTTATTTTGTAAACTCCAGGACTTTTTGGCTTTTCATCAACTATGATTTTGCCATTATATTTAACATAAATTTTATTACCATCTAAGCTGAAATCACAATTATTTTCAAGAAATGATAATAATATAATACCATGAAGTACTACTATGGCTTTTTGAATATTAGAATTTAATAATTCGTTGATAAAATCATTGAATCTTTTATCGACATCATTTAATGATTCACCATTTTGATATTTAAAGTTCTTATCTCTAAATGATTTATTATTAAAATCTTCGGGTAATTGGCTTATCCGCTCAACATCAAATTCTCTTTCATTAATTCGATCATCAAGTTTAATTTCGGTATTATTCATTTCGGCAAGATATTTACTAGTACCAATAGCACGAGCTGAATTACTAGCATAAACATCTTTTATGCCTTTTAACTCCCCAATATCACATAGTTTAGAAGCTTTTTCTTCACCAACGCTAGATAGAATCATATTGCGATTAAATTCTGCCCAATTAACATTTTTATAATCTTTATAATTAGTGATAGCAACAAACGGGGAAGAATGTCTTATTAAATAAATCACTTTTTTCATATTATCACCTAAAATAATTGTATCATAGAAAAATGACTTTAGCCGTTTTCTTTATCTATTAACTTTAATATACCATTTAATATATTTTTATCATCAATTAAAGTAATAGCAAAACATTTATTACCTAAATCTTTAAATGATGCTCCTGAGTGATATAAAATCTTTCTATCAATAATTATAAATCGGTCATGAAACGAATTATTACATACTCCCTCAAAATTATTATATTGTGCTTTATACTTTTTTATCATTTCATCATCAATGTTCTTAGAGACAAATACAACTTTAACATTAATATCTTTAATTATTTTAAGTAATTCAAGACTAACATAATTATCAATTATAATTACTTCTTCTTTAGCTTTACTTAATATTTCCATTAAACATATATATGAATCAAATATTTGTCCTTCAAAGAATATAGAGTTTACTTTCTGCTTTTCTTCTAATTTAGAAAATGTTTCTTGCAGTAATTTGATACTATCATGATCTTCAAGTACTAAATCATTAATATATCTTTGTTCAATCAAATTGTTAGAAATGTATTTACGCATTTTTACAAAAGTTCGCATAATCCTAACACTCATTTGTTCGGCTACTTCTGTGTGCAAAACGGAAGCAAGCATTGATACTCCCTGCTCAGTAAAAACGTATGGCAAATATTTAATGTTTTTACCCCTTTTGTTCAAGGTTTCAAATTGAAACCTTGAACATTCGTCATTATTTAACTGAAAATAAAAATCATTAGGAAATCTATTAATATTTCTTTTAACAGCTAAATTTATTGTCTTTGTACCATTTTTACATTGATAAAGCATTGCTAAGTCAGAATCAAGCATCACTTGTACTCCTCTGACTTCATAAATCATGCTTTCAAGACTTACTTCTTTTTCAATTAACTCATTCATAATATCTCCTATCTATGCCATTATGTGTTCAAAGTCCCAGATTGGGACTTTGTTCCTTACTATTAACATACAAATAATTTTAAATATTTCCTTTTAAAATGGTAAATTTATTATTTAAGGTCCCAAATTGGGACCTTAAAGATGTTTTTTGTCTAAGGTTCCAAATTGGAACCTTAGATATTATTTATATTACTTTTATAATTCAAACTTGAAGTCCCAATCTGGGACTTCAAATATTTTATTGTATAGAAAATCGCAATTATTTACTTATTCAAGGTTCCAGATTGGAACCTTGAAACCAGTTCTCTTTGTTTTTTTGTTTAAGGTCGCAAATTGCGACCTTGAAGATATTAATATTGATTTGGGGACTCAAACTTGAAAATATAATCAATTTATGATAATATTTATTTAGTGAAGAAAACTTCACAAAAAAGGAACATTCAATTTATGACGTTGGGTGTTACCTTATTGCTGGTTCCACCTAAATCATTACTGAGTTAGGTGGTTTATTTTATCTAAATATTACTATAAGTAATATGATTAGTAAAATTATGATTATAATCAAAAAGGAGATTAAAAAATCTTTCTTTGACATCATATCACCTCCTTTTGGGAGGCAGCACCCAACTATTAAATGTTCCAATATAATTATACCAAACAAGCGTTCTATAATCAATAAAAAATACTGATAAATATATCAGTATTTTTTATTTATTTATATAAACTATAATCGTTTTCTTTAAGTAACTCTACTCTAGTACTATTAACACCAATAGAATAATAATCTTCTTTGAGATTACGAATTCTATTATCATAAATAATCATATAATTGCCATAATCTTTAATATAATATAGATTCTTAAATTTATCTTGTAAATATAAATTATCATGTTTATATTTATTAAATAAATTATACTTATTTATCATAGCTTCTAAATACCCATATGTTATTACTTCTAGATTAGGATGTTTATGATATCTTTCATGGTAATTATCAATTAGATCTTTTACTTGTTCATATGTTAATTCATAAGATAGTGTTACTTTCTTAACACCTTGTGAATGTAAGAAAGCGACTGAATATGAATTAGTAACATTAAGTGAGAAGTCAGTATCAACATGATCAAACTTGGTAATACCACCTAGTTCTCCTACCATTACTTCATTATCAATACTTGGATATTCTTTAATAACACGAGGCATTTTTAATACTTTACGACTATCATCTATCTTATTATATAGAGTACTATCCATGTAAATGGTATCAAAATCAGCATCTTTTATTTGATTATAATGATCCATTGTTCTAACTAAGACTGATTTATAATTAGTTTGATTAAAGTCTGGTAATATAACATGATAATCTTTTATCATCCTTGGATCTCTTTGTAAACGCAAACCATCTAACTCATTAATAGCATCTCGTCTTAATTCATTTATTTCTTTGATATCTACAAACAAACCATCATCTAATGTTACATCAATATCTCTAATATTATAAATAGTATTACCTAACTTACTTAATTGCTCAATAATTCTTTCTTTTGATGTTGGCGATTTTAAAGCTTTTTCAGGCACGTATTTTGATTCATAAGTTAGTTCTTTGTCTGAGAAGAGTTTAAGCGTTAGAGGCTTGTCTTTTTTGATAATAACCTGCATATCAAGTGGTATCTTCTTGTCATTATCAATTAATTTATCTAACTCTTCTATTTGTTCATTATCGGTTGTCTTTAAGACTTCTGAATCTACTGCCACTTTACCATTGTTAACTTCTAAACTGATAGTATCTCCTTTATGCGCGGTTTTAACTAATTCACGATTAATAAAGAATGTATTTAAATTTAAACCATTATCATCACTAGTACCAACAAATCTAATACCATCTTTAATATTAACAGTATCAGTTAATTTAATATCAACCCATTTGCCTTTAACTTTAACTACTTTACCTACTGGTACTCCCATATGATTAGGTCTAAATTTATTAGTAAAGTTATTATTATCTTCATTAAAGATAAATCCTTTAGTAAATCCTCTATTAAATAATTTCTTTAAATTAAATATCTCTTCATCTGTAATATTAACTTTACCAGTATTAATATATGAATCTATCGCTTTACGATATAAAGAGACTACATAGTAAACATATTCTGGACGTTTCATACGTCCTTCTATCTTTAGTGAATCTACTCCTAAATCGATTAATTCACCTATATTATCTAATGTATTTAAATCTTTAGTACTTAATAAGTAGCCATCATCTAACTTAGTCATTAAATCATTATCTTTAGTTAATAAAGTATAACGTTCTCTACAACATTGAGCACAAGTACCACGATTACCACTACGATTACCTGCTAATGTTGACATATAACATTCACCACTATAAGAAACACATAATGCTCCATGGATAAATATTTCTAATTCAATCTTACTATTCTCACGAATATGTTTAATCTCTTCTATACTTGTTTCACGGGCTAAGACAGTTCTTTTAACTCCTAATTTTTCAAGTAGTTTAACACCATCTAAATTATGAATGTGCATTTGAGTTGAGGCATGTATTTCAATATCCGGATATTTTTGTCTAACAATATCCATCATACCAATATCTTGCATTATTAAGCCATCGACATTATTTTTATAAAGAAATTCAATATACTCTAAAAAATTATCTACTTCACGATCATAGATAATAGTATTAGTTGTTACATAGACTCTAACATTTCTTAAATGTGCATACTTAATCGCTTCGACTAATTCATCATTGCCAAAGTTGTTGGAAAAAGCACGAGCTCCAAACATCTTACCACCAAGGTAAACCGCATCCGCACCAGCACTAATAGCCGCACGTAATGCATCCATACTTCCTGCTGGGGCGAGCAATTCTATTTTCTTCATTTTTACTCCTTCATTAAAATAACAGTCTTACCATTATTTAACTCTTTAAATTTTAAGGCATCTTCTTTAGTACCTACTATTGTATAGTAATGAGTTGGTATGCTAATACTTGGTTTAATTATATTAGCAAGCTCACTAGCCTCTTTATAATCCATAGTATATGTTCCACCTATTGGTAAGAATGCTATATCACAGTGAACTAATTTAGATTCTTCAGTTAAATCAGTATCTCCCGCTACATAGTATATCTTATTTAAATTAACAATATAACCTACCCAGTTATATTCTCTTTTATGATATGGTTTATTAATGTTATAAGCTGGTATAGTACTAAACTTAATACCTTTTACTTCATATGATTTATTAGGTACTACCACTATCTCATTATTAAACTTACCTGTTAAATCACTTGGTACCACGAATATAGTATCATCTTTTTTAACTAAATCAATATCTTTAGGTGAATAATGATCATAATGACTATGCGTTATAAAAACAATATCAGCATCATTATACTTATTATCAATATTATATGGATCAAAGTATATAACTAATCCATCTTTAATCTTTATTGCACTTTGACTAAATAATTCTACATTATCCATATTATCACCTACTTCATTATATAACAGATTGAGTTTAAAAAGAAAAAGTTCTCTAATGAGAACCTTTAAATATTATTTTTCAAATATTCAGCCAATTTTTTATCAGTACAATATACGTAGCAACCTTTCATACCTCTCGTCATTAATGTTCTATATGTGTTTTTAATGATTGAATCTGCTACTTTATTTGCTGTCTCTTGTCCTTCGTTTTTCGCAATCTCTTTAATTCCTTTTAATGATGAATCTGTTTTAGCTCTTTTAGTATAATCAGTTACTATGTGTCCATCTTCATATCTTAAATCATCACCGATAATAACACCAATATAATCAAATTCTAATCCTTGACATGTATGGATACAACCTATTTCATTTACTGATGTTGGATCAATTGCCCAAGTTTGAGAGTTTCCTAAATTCCAACTCATTCCAAAATTATATTCTGGCATTACAATATCATGTATATTGCTATCATTTTTGCCTTCAGAAATCCAATTCCAACAATATCCTGCAACCATTCTTGATTTATTATCAATAGCATTTTTTTCTTCAATTAATTTCCTTACATCATTTGGATTATCTAAAACTTTAAAATCATAGTCAAATCCATCGATATCAAAATTAGCAGTATCTTTAATATCTAATACTCGGTTTAACCATGCGATATAACCATCTGACCCATTGCACCTAAATTGACTATCTAATTCATAGGTAGTAATTCCTGCTCCCAATTGAGTGGCATATTTTTTAATTAATTCTTCACTACCAATATCTTTTAAAGTTACTTTTTGATCCTCATCGATAAAGAATACAGAAAACTTAGCAGCATTAATAATTTCTTTAATTTGGTTTTCGCCTTTATTTTGAAACATACCAGACTTGGCATTCAATCTATGTGCTTCATCAACTACTAAGCAATCTAATTTATTTCTTTCTTCATTTATAAAATTTCCTGATCCTTGAAATAAATGATTAATATAAGTTTGAGTATATTCGCCTCTTAATTTACTAGAATAAACATGTCTTGGTGCTGAATTCTTTGTTACATAAAAACATGTCATATTTCTATTATTAAGTTCGACTAATAAGTTGATTGCAAGAACAGATTTACCTGTTCCTGGCCCACCTCTTACTATCATTACATTTTTGTCATTTGCAGATACTGTATCAATTGCATTTCGCAAAGCATACTCATAAATAACCTTTTGATTATCTATCATATAAAATTCTTTATTGCCTTTTAGCATTTTTGCCAAAGAATCTTGAAGCATTTTAGATGGTCTAATTCTTCCATGATCTATTTCATAAAGAATACTACCATCGTCACCAGATTCAATATACTTTTTAATAAAATCTCTTAAATTAACAACATCATTATGTCCAAATAATGGGGCTTTATCAACATATTCTTTATAATCTTTGCTTAATAAAGTATCATCATTTTCAAAATAATAATTATGTAGATAAGCACATGGCACTATATTTATACCTTTTATTTGAACTGATTCATTATAATCTTTAATAAGATTAGCATAAGTCATTGCTTGATATGATGGATGATTAACATCTCTAAGTCCTCCGCCTGTATATGTATTAACTTTATAAATGCCATCCATTTTACCAACTTCAGTACATTTATCCCATTGCTTTAATTCTACTATTACAACATTAGATTTACTTTGATTATAACCTGACATCATAAAATCAATTCTGCATCCTGTTGGTGGAATGTTATATTCAATTGCTATACCAGTATTAGTTGGTATTTCGTTATCACTTAATACACCTCTCATATATTGCATAGAATTTTTCCATGAATTAAATTCAGGAGCACTTGGCCTTCTTTTTAAAACTTCTATGTATTTACTTCTAATTTTATCTGCAATTATACCTAAGTCTACATCATCAATAAATTTAGACTTAATTCCTTCATATACTAACATTCCCTACTCCTACAACTTATTATATTTTGTGCTTTTTCCCTTAGCTTTTTCTATCGGATACTTCTTAGCTGTTTTTTCCATTTTATCTAATACAATTTTTTCTGGATCAACATTTAATTTATTAGCTAATAATAAACAATAATTAAGTATATCTGCAAGCTCCTCTGTAACTTCTTCCTTGTCAAAATTATTATTCCATTGAAAACATTCTAGTAATTCCCCCGACTCAATTGAAATAGACTTTGCAAGATTTTCAGGGCTATGAAATTGATCCCAATCTCTATCTTCATTAAACTTAATTATTTTATCAGTTAATTTTTTCATAAAAAGTATCACTTCCTAGCAATATTATACCATACAAAAAGTTCTCCGAAGAGAACTTAATTTCAATTGGCTACCCAAGTTAGATTCGAACTAACGCTGACGGAACCAGAATCCGTTGCCTTACCACTTGGCTATTGGGTAATAACAAGGATATTATATCACATAATATCCTTACTTTTCATTTAATTCTTTATAGTGTCTAACTACATTAGAGTCATATGGCATTTGTTTACCTTCTGGTAAGACTAATAATCTCTTAATATTTAGATTATCAACAAACTCTGGATTATGTGAAACAACAATCATTGTCCCTTGGTAATCTCTAAATACTTCAGCAATTAGATTCTGTGTTTCTGGATCTAAGTGATTAGTTGGTTCATCTAAGATAAGAAAATTAGATTTAGAGACGGCTATTTTAGCGAGTGCTACTCTACTTCTTTCACCAGGTGAAAGTACATGAACTTTTTTGAAAACATCATCACCATAAAATAAGAATCGACCTAAGATACTACGAATCTCTTTGTCAGATAAATCAGTATCATCAAAGTTATCAATTAAATTCTTATTATTATCTAGTATCTCTAATTCTTGAGCATAATATGCAATATCAGTCTTATTATCAAAGGTAATAGTACCTTTGATTGGTTGTAAATTATTGGTAATTAACTTTAATAAAGTAGATTTACCAACACCATTTTCACCGACGATAAGAAACTTTTCACCACGATAGACATCAAAAGAAAGGTTATTAATTATCATGGGCTTTTTACCAGTATAAGAGAAAGATAAATCTTTAACTTGTAATGGAATATTAGAACTAGTTCTAGTCATCTCCATCTTTAGTTTTAAACTCTTAAGTTGCTTATCTTTAACTACTTTGTTTTCTAATAACTTATCTAGTTTGCGCTCACGATCATGTTGCATTCTTTTAAGATTATGATTAGTAGCTGATGCTGATTTAGCTTTTTGAATGAAGGAACGAAGCTCAGCTTCTTCCTTCTCTTGCTCTTTAACTAATAATTCTTTATTACGTTTTTCTTCTTCTCTTAACTTTAAATATGTATCATAATTACCATCATATACTTTCATAATATGTGTTGCTTTATCTACATATAATATCTTAGAGGTAACGGCATTTAAGAATTTAACATCATGGGATATGGCATAAACAGTACCTTTATAATTCTTTAGATAATTAATAACATAATCTCTAGTTTCTAAATCTAGATGATTCGTTGGTTCATCTAATAATATTACTTCTGGTTTGGAATAAAGAAGATGAGCGAAAGCTACTTTAGATTTCTCACCACCAGATATCTCATCTAATTTTTTAAGTAGCATATCATCATCGATATGCAGACCATGAGTTATTTTAAACATCTCGGATTCAGCACCATACTGATCCCAATACTCTAATTTCTTTTCAACTTTATCTATCTTTTTATAAGTATCTTTGTCATTACTTGTTCCTAGTTCGCTATAAAGCACTTTTAGTTGCTCTTCTAATTCTTCGATTGGGCGTGCTGACATAAGATATTCAAGGATGGTAATATCCATACTTGGTACTTCATCATTGATTACCTGGGGTAACCAGTCTACTCTACCTTTGATATTAACTTTACCATGATAATCTATTCTACCTAAGATAATCTTAAATAATGTAGTTTTACCCGCACCATTAACACCAACTATACCTATCTTTTCATTATCTGGGATGACAATATTGACATGATTAAAAATATCTTCTGTACCAAAAGATAGTGTTAAATCTTTAATCTCCATATTATCATCTCCCCTAAGTAATAATTATAAACAAAAAGTCGACTAATGTCGACTTAATCTTTTGCATTTATTTGGTTGTGGTATTGTTTCTAATGCAATAGATGCTAGATGATCTTTTTCTGGCATACCTTTAGTAATTTCTACTAAACGTTTTCTTTCTTCATTATATGTTCCATTTTCTCTAGCTTTATTTAATGAATATTGTAAACAACCTTTAAGTAATTGATATTCATTTTCTTCAAAATCACCATTACTCATAGCCATTAATCTTTGACTATCAATTATATCTTGATTCTTATCAAAGTCTTCTAAAAAGGCTTTAAATGCTTCTGGAGACTTAGATAAATAAGCATCTAATAATTGATTATTATCTCCACCTGCTAATATTTCTGCAATATGCATTTGTAATGGATATGATGATTCTTTATGACCTAAATATTTACTAGCTAAAAAAGATATCATACCATTTTTTAAACCATTATTATCTAAATCATTATCACCATTCATATAAGATAATGTATGAATAATATTATCTACTAATTCATATTCTTTAATATCTTTACTTTGAATTCTTTCTAAACCATGTTTTGGTTCACAATCTTTAACTGTTTTATCTGCATAGATAGAATATGGATAATCAGCATTAAATAATAATGCTAATGCATCATCAGTCTTAACATTAAACATTTCATTATATTTATTATTAGTAATATTATTAAAATAGTAAGTAACTCTTGTAATAGTATCTTCTACTTTTTTAATAACCTTTTTATTATTATTTCTTTCCATAAAAACCCCTCTAGGTATTGAATATAATACTATATTTTCAAAAAAATGCAAATCACAAAAAAATCGACTAATGTCGATTTAATGTTTTTGAATCTTTAAATGCTTTATAAAATGATGCTGAGGTAGTATCATCTAAAACAAGATGACGTTCTAATCTATTTTTTTCTTCTTCATAAGTATTATTTTCTTTTGCCTTCGCTAAAACATATTCCATAGAGCCTTTTAATAATATATATTGATCTTTCGCTTTTATATTACCTTCCGCAGGCATATTTATTAAATCTCTAGCATTAATACTAACATGTTTATTATTTAAATCAATTAAATAATTAATAAATGATAGTGATGAATCGGATAATAAGGCATCTAATAATGATTTATCAGTACCACCCGCTAATATATTAGCAATTTCTAATTGAAAATGATAATTCATAGGTTGATCACGAAGATAACTAGTAGTTAACCACTCTGTCATACCTTCCGTTAATCCGCGAGCACATAACATTTTGTTTTCAACCATATTGTCTTTATGATACATGAATATTGTTAAGCCCATCTTATCATAATAACTATTATCTATTTCTTTAGATTCCGTATTAAAAGTTAAAGCGTGAAATATTTCATGTACCAAGACATGTTTATCAATATTATTTTCTTTAACAATCATTAGTTTTCTAATAATCTTCTTTTGTCTTTTCTTAAAATAAATACCATTAACAAAGATTCTCTTATCACCATCTTTTTTACTAACAGCATGTCCGGCTAAACCACCACTACTTAATTTAACTGGTGTCTTAATAAGATGATCATTATGACAAAGATAATAATCTTCATCTACTAATTGAGTTATTAAATTATCTTTTCTTTTTTGAAGCAAAGTGGAATATTTATTATCTGTATTATTATTAATATATTTAATGACATCATCAATAGTACTATCTATTTGAATAGATAATTTATCATCATTAATTTTATTTAATTTATCATCATAAATTAGCATAAATACTCCCAAAGCAAGAATATTATACTACTTTTTTTTACTTTTAGTCTTTAATATTTTTAAACTACCTATTTCCGTATTATCATGATTAGCTTCTCTTAATTCTTTTTCATTATCTACTAAATACTGATAACCTATTTTAATAGCATCTTCTATACTATTATTATTAAATATATTTTTAATATCATCCATCATTAAATGATTATCTTTTTTAGGTAAATAACAATTAGGATTAGCTTTATATTTATATGGAAAGACTGATTGTACTTGCTCACTATTTAAAATAGGATCTATAGCCATCTCACTTAAATGCCATAATAAACTTGGATTATTACAATCGACATTATCTAAATTATCAAATATTTCTTCACACTTTTTAAAGAAAAAGAAATGACTACATTCATGTACTACGATACTAAAAAGATCTCTTTCTGAATATTCTGGTCCATATATAAGTTTATTTTTATAACCAGCTAATCCAAATGTATGATTAATAAGATTTCTGGGAAAACTAGGATAATTACCTACTGTAGCAGTAAAAACTGCATTAGGATATTTCATATTAAAATAATCTTCCATAGCATTCATATATTTATCATTATATTTAGACCACGCTTCTTTATATTGTGGTACTAACTCTTCATTTAATGGTAAATCTTCTTGATAACGATCTTTTATTGACTCTTTAATTTCTTTTTGCAATTCTTCTTTATCAGCTTTTAAATTTACGTTAGATAATTCGGGATAAAACTTTTTGGCTTGTTCTAACATATTGTTGGGAAATGTTCTTAAAATAGACCAAGAAAAATATCCTGTTAATTCATCTAATGTTGTTGGACGAAATTCAACCTTTGGCATACATCCTCCATTAAACTCATTATAGCATAAAAAAACTCGATTACTCGAGTTTATTTAATAGTACTCCCAGCAAAATAATAAGTATTGGTTGTATTATCTAATTTGTATGTAGAAGTAATTGTAGATACCTTATCCCCATAGTCTTCTACTGATATTGTTTGCTTAGATGTATCAGCATTTGATTCATCATATGTTTTAGTATCAATTAAATTTTTCTTAGCTAAATCAGAGTATATTTTATATGTAGTATTACTAGCATAATCCACATCATAGTATATAGCCTTTTCAACTAACGTAATTGTATTATCTTTTATTTTAGCAGAAGTTATAACTCTCTTTGTTATTATTGGAGCATTACCACTTGTTCCACCTGATCCACCAAACCAACATTTATATGTATCTGTTGTAGCATCATATAATGTTGTCATCATAGCATTGCCATCTGGCATAACAAAACTTAACATAACTCCATTGGAAAGAAGACTGCTTTTATCATATTTTATTGTTGTACCAAATAATTCTTTTAAAACATCATCAACAAAACTACCTTTATATGTATAGTAGAATCTTCCCCATTCATCTTTTTCACTTGTCTTAGTAAAATCATTTTCTTTAAGATTCTTTTTTAAATATAATGCTACAATATCTTTTAAATCATCTAATGTAAAACTACTATATCCATTTGTCCTTTGAGCATTATATATAGAATCTCCTAAATCATTATAGATATTAATAAATTTAGAATCAGTAAAACTAATATCTTCTTCTTTTGCTTCTGTACTTTCAGAAGTTGATGTATTATTACCACTAAAGTTTACTTTAATATAACCTTTATCAAAGCAGTAATAAATAGCCATACAAATTATAATGATAACTAATATTATGATAATCCACTTACTTTTATTGCTTTTATTTTCCATACTATATTCTCCTACTTATATAATATCATATAGATTATTTAGAATAAACAATTAATTTAATATACAGAAAAGAACTCAAATATGAGTCCTTTTTATTTATCGTTCTTTCTGCTTTTTAAATAACTAATAGTCGATATTACAAATCCAATAGTTAATGCTACTAAGCCAATACCATAAAGCCATGCTGTTGTTTTATCTCCATCAGGTTGTAAATTTTGCATGAATGGGAAGAAATCAATAACAATTAAAAATAAGCAAAGAATTGGATCCCATATTTTTTTATTTTTCATAAATTATTCCTCTCTAAATTAATTATAGCATAAAAAAAACTCGAATAATCGAGTTTTAATCCCAATATGGTGTCCTTGGGCAGACTTAAACTGCCGACCTATTGCTTCGGAGGCAATCACTCTATTCAACTGAGCTACAAGGACAAGATTACTCTTGTGCAAGTACCCGGTTGTATTCTTTTTCTTTTAATAGATAATAAGTATTCATATTACCTTCAAATTCTTGATCTTTAGTATCAACTACTTCATACTTAGCATATTTAGCTAATTCAGCAGCCTTTTCATCCATAGTTAAATCATAATCCATACGAAGTACTAAGAAGTTAGGTTTACCTTCCGCTACAGCTAAATTTTGTGTACCACGAATTTCAGGCATTTGTTCATCAGATATATTTAAAACGTGGAAGAATTTCATTGATGGATATATTCCTGATGTTGTATATAGTCCTAAATCTAACCAACCATAGTTTAATAAAGTTGGATTATTATACTTGCTCATATCTTCGGCAAATGTATATTGGAAATAATCCTTCTTTGTTTTAGACATAAACTTTAAGTTGCTAGAACTATGTAAGGCGATACCAGTACCAACTAATGCAATTGCTATTAAAGCATATGTTGCATATATTGGTTTATAATTAAAGTTAAAATGAAACTTACTAATTAATTTCTTAACATCAATACTATTAACTAATTTAGATACTAAATCAACTAAATAACTAGTACCAAAAACAATAAACATTGTTGCAGGAAGTAGATAATAATTATAACGTCTACCACCAATAAAGATACCAGCACATAACATAACAAATGATGATACAACAAAGATCTTATTAACTTTGCTCATCTTATTGCTTTTATCAAAATAGATAGATATGATACCTAAACCTAATAAAATTTGAGTAATGATATCCATACTTAACATCTTCTCTAATGAAAAGCCAATAGTAATAATCTTAGAATTTAATACTAATTGAGCATTATATGCTGTAGCATTAACAATGAAATAAACATTGATAAATTCACTAAAGCCATCATTAATTAAGAAATAAATACTAAATAAAGCGATTGGTGTTAACATACCCATTACAAACCATACACAACTTGTGAATGCTTCTTTAATACGTTTATTCTTTAGTTGATAGAAGAATAATAATGCCATCCAAATAAATGATAGACCAATTAAGTTATATTTAATCATAACGATGATACCAGCCATCATACCATTCATAAATAAGGCATAACGATTATACTTATCATCAGTTGTATATTTAAAGAACCAATATAAACTATAAGCTAAATATGGTAAGCAGAATTCTTCAGCACTACCACCTTGGACAAAGTAAATTCTTGATACTATTAGAGCATCAACGATTAATAATGTTAATAATGAATACTTAGAACTAATAAATTCATTTAATAGTTTTAAAATATAATAATTAAAGACTGTAAATGATAGTACTTCAAAGATAAATACACCATGAAATGATGTTGGAGTTATTAATGATCCTAAACCATATATTAAGAACAATAATGGTCCTTTTTGTTCAAATAATTCTTTATATGGTAAGATACCATGTACCATTGATTTACCTACAGTAAAGAAACAGTTAGCATCTACCCAATCATTAAAGACGTATAAAAATGAGTTTTTAGAGCATATTAATAGTGTAAAAAAAGCAAGAATAAAGCAAAAAACCCAACTAAAAACAGTTTTTTTAGTTGGACTAGACAATATACTTCTTTTTATATCACTTTTTTCCATATACGCCCCATATATCGCTACCATTATAGCATAAATTTGATTTAGTGCAAATCCTTGCTTTTTACTACTTTTTCTATGTCTTCTGGCTTATCAAAACGATAATCTATTTGGACAAATTCATCATCATTTGCGTGCTTATCCCAAGTAGCATATCCGAATCTTAAATGGCCATCAAGTTCATTATTAGCGTTAGCGACAGCCTTAGAATCAATAACATCATCACCAATATAAATAGTTTCATCTGGATCAAGGTCATTATCCTTAATAACTTTTAATAAATAATCTGGATTAGGTTTAGGATTCTTCACTAAATCTGAAGTCACTGGATTAATAAAATAATCGATAATATCTCTAAAATCACCACGACATAAATTTTTGAATTCTTGTTTAGTTCTAGAAGTTACAATATACATATTAGTATTATCATCATGAAACTTTTTTACTAAATCTATAATTCCAGGAAAACAAGGTACTGGATTAGCATCTAAAAGGGCACCCCATCTTTTACTTATCTTATCTTGTGTATCTTTATCTGTAATACCAAGACTAATGAATAAATTAGTAGTAGTAACATATGGAATAATAGCGATTTCTTCAGAACTACATTCTCTACCTGTTACTTCAAGCATTGCTTGTTTAAAAGTAATACCTTCTACTCTACTACTATCTACTAATGTTCTATCAATATCGAATATTATGTTTTTCATATTCTCTCTCCTCAAATTAATGGTGTTCTCGATGAGAGTCGAACTCATGACCTTCCCCTTAGGAGGGGGACGCTCTATCCAACTGAGCTACGGGAACACAACTAAATTATACCATATTTTAAATAATAGGAATAATTATCATCTTCTATTGATAAAAATCCATAGAAAAGATATAATGAAATTATGAATGAAGTACATGTAGGGAATAACATCGATAATATTAAAGATAATCTTTTTTGCGGCGATAAATTGAAAGCATTAAAGTTTTTCTACGACTGTTTAGTTGATAACTATGATTTTGATTATAGTTCAATATATCCTTTTGAAAATGTTCCACTGATATTATCTAATGAAGTATTAGATTTTGGATATGGTAATTCATCTGATTTATTACCCGTTATGCGTAAAGAAATAGGAATGGAAACATTTAGTCGTGATGATTATTTGTATAATACTATTTTAAATAAGCGCAAAGATCGATTCGATTATGCCAAATGGAAAGCTCATGAATATGAAGCTAACCTTAGAAAAATTGGTGTTACAGACTTTAAAAATTATGATGATATCAATAGTCATATATTAGCAAAACAAAAGCAAAATCTTCTTGATTCTAATCCTAAACATGAAGTTATTAATACTATTGATATAGCAAATAAATTTAAAAAAGTATGTGACAAATTAGATATACCTTGTGAAATTATATCAGGATCAGTAATGACTAAATATGGTAATCAAGAAAATATTGCTTGGAATACAATATATTATAATGATAAATTAATACATATTGATTTAACATCTGCCTTAATGAATAAGAGTGCTAAGGATGCTTATTTTAATAAGAGTACCGAAGAATTTTGTAATGATAAAAATCGCAAGATAAAGACAGATATCAATGTTTGTCAAAGTATATTAGATGATAAAGTAAAAAAGTTAGTTTTAAACTAACTTTTTTTATCTCATCATACCTCTTTGCATACCACCATTACTATTACCACTTTGTGTTACTGAACTACTAATAGTTAATGTCGTATAAAGAGTTCCATTAACATAAACTGTATAGGTTGAACCAGTCTTTAAGTTAGAACTAGTATAGGAGAATGCTTGGATATTTTTAGTTGGTGTATAGCTTACTAAAGTATTGCCATCACTGTCTGTTATCTTTATTTCTTGATTATTAATTGTTGATGTAAATATAACGGCGATAGTATTGATAGTTGAATTAGTAGATGGTGTTTGCATCATACCACTTGATCCTCCAGTTACTAAGGTACCACCTGTTACAATAAATTCACTATCATAATCTAATGCGCCATTATCATTTTCTGTTGGACCATTAACTATAACATTGCCACCATTCATATAAACAGATCCATTAGAATCTAATCCATCACCTTGTGCATTTACATTTATAGTACCATCATTAATCGTTAAGATAGCATTACTTCCTGAACCATTCATACCATCGTCACTAGAGATAATATTAATATTACCACCATTAATCGTAATGATATTACCTTCTAATCCTTCATAGCATGTCTTAATATCAATATCAGCATTAACTATTAATTTGGTATCTGCATGTACAGCATCATCCCCTGCACTAATGGTTAGTGTGGCATTATTAATAGTTACATTTGCTCCATGAACAGCATCATCTTGAGCATTAATAGTAAATGTTCCACCATTGATAGTAACATCACCTTCTGCTTTAATACCTTTATTCTTTTTAGTAGTAGATGTTGTCTTAGTTGTTTGACCAAAGCCCATATTATTATCTGTATGGGTGCGGGCATTAACATAACCACCACCAGTCGTAATATCATAAGTACCATTATTGATAGTAATATTATTACCTTGGACAGCATCATCGCTACTATTTATTTTATATGTACCATTATTTAAAACAATCTCAGTTACAGCTTGTATTCCATCAGTACCACAAGTGATATCAAAAGTACCATCATCAATTATGATATAGCCTAATTTAGTATCATCTGTTTGCGTAGATTTAATGCCACAACCAGTATCTGAATTAATAGTGAAATTACCATTTTGAATCATAACTGCATCTGTACCACGAATACCATCATCAACTATCTTAATTTGATAAGTACCACTAATAATACGTAGTATATCTTTAGAGACAATACCATCTTGGTAATTACCATTTATTACTAAAGTACCATTACCATTGATAGTTAAATCATCTTTCGAAAATAGACAAGCATTAATCTCACTATCACTACGGGTATTACCATCTGTTAAGGTATTAGTACTACCATCAACTAAAGTGATAATAGTCTTCTTCGCATGAACAACATGGATGGCAGCATCATTAGAAGTAATATTAGCATTATCTAATACTAAGTGAACTTCATATCCTTTAGCATCGATGATAATCTCACCATTATAAGTACCACTTAAATAATAAGTACCACCTAATGTTATGGTGATAGTACTATCAGATACTGTAACACCAGTTGTACTGGTAGGATTATTTAAATCTATTTTAATTGCATTAGCATAACTAGTATCTGTATCACTAGTGTCATAACTACTAGAATACTTGATACTATTATCTTGCGTTTTATAAAACATATAAGCGGGTATTAATAAAAGACATAATACTAGAAGAATTATACCTGGCTTATAAAGCTTTTTCATCAATAAAGTCCCTCTCACAAGTTACTTTCATATTGCCATTTTTAGTTCTAATATCATCTAACATCTTTTTAAGATCTTTATTATCTTTTAATTTAATTTCATATGTAATTTCATACATACTACCCATATTACATGTTCTTACATTCATAAGATCATTATATGATGTATATTTTTTTAATATATCATCAAAGATTGAATCATAATCTAGATTCTCTGGTACAACTACTTTCAAGTATCTATTAGATCCTTTTGAACCAAAGTTCATACCATATAACATTAATAAGACTAAGTTAGCGATTATTGTTATCATTAAGGCAAACCATAATTGACCCATACCTACTGATAAACCTATACCCATCGCTAGAAAGATATAAGTTATCTCTTTAGATGTTCCTGGTTGGGAACGAAATCTTATTAAACTGAATGCTCCTAGGACAGCGATAGATGTACCAAGTGAACCATTAACCATCATCATAACAACGGCTACTAACATTGGTAATAAGACTAATGTAACAACAAAATCACGAGAATATTTACCGGCCTTCATATAGGCAAATGCACTAATCATTCCCAAAATTAATGCCATTAATATACATAATATAACGCTTGAAAAAGTAAGGGTTGAACCTAAAATACTAGTAAACATTAAATCATCTCCTCTAACTCAGTTTTATATATTTCTCCATATTTGGAAAAACTAACTGGCTTTATATTTAAACTAGTAATAATATCTACTAACCAAAGTGGCATAGTATTTAATGCTTTAACTTCCATAATATAGATATTATCTTTATATAATTTTTTACCACCTGAACCATTAGTTAAATCTAAATCAGTTTGGCGATAACGAATATTTTTATCAATAGTAATTCTTAAATCATCACTAACATATCCTTCACGATCATAAATAATTGTAATCTTAGGATGGACATCATAGTAATGAATAAGATAATCTATTTCATTCATAACTTGATTATCAATTGGCTTTTTACCTGTTTTAAGGTATTCTAGAGCCTCTTTTAATGTCATCTCGACTCTTCGTTTAGCTACCATGCCTTTGTACTTTCTTTTAATCTCTAAATAGACAATAGAAGAAGGTTTAGATATACCATAAGATCTTATTCTAATCTTATCTTTATATATCGGTTTTTCTAATGATTTATTAATTAATAATCCATCATCAGTATCCAAGTATAAACTCATAATAGTATTCTTACCAAAAGGATCATCTTTAAGATGCTTTTTTATTATCTTAATAATACTTTTATACTCTTTATCATTTAAAAGGTATTTTTTTTCTACTCTTCTAAATGTCTCTGTTTCCATATTTCCTCTCTTTCAACACTAATATACTTATTTTAAAAGAATAAATAATGTTAAATAAGTGAAAACTGTATGAAAAAAAGATAGCTAAACTATCTTATTTAATGTTCTAAATAGAAGTATCATTAATACTCCAATATAAGTATGAAACCTATCTTTCTTAGAATAAGCAAATTCTTTAATAGCCACTTTTTTATCCGCTAATGATACTATTTTAGCTTCTTTTGATTGTGGCATAACAGATGTTACAGGATACATATGATGTACAATAGCATCTCTTTCAATATCGTTTAAATCAAAATCTGCTTCGGCATTGGCCAACGCAATTTGAGGATGTTTATGTAGCATATCATTAGCTGCTTTTTTACTAGAATATTTATTAGTAAAGAAGAAGTCATGTAGTAAGCCACCTCTTGCTGCTGAAACATAATCTAATCCTTTAGCCTTAGCCATCTTGTATGCTGTATAAGATACTCTTAATGAATGCTTTGCTCTAGTAGTCCCATGATGTGTAATACCACTAAGTCTTTTAAAGTCATCACTATCTAATATTTCTTTAACTATTTCTTTAAATTCTTCATCATTATTGTAATTCATATAACCTCTTGTGCTTTTACATTATACACACATTTCACTTTTTTATGCAAATTATTATTTAGGTAATGCTGAAGCTTTTACTCCCCATGAAGTTAATTGAGTATTGAATCTTGTAGGATTACTCCCCTTTACTTCTATACTTTCTGTTTTACTAAAATTAGTAGCAGATAAATCTAGCGTATTAAGAGTTGCAGGTAAAATTATTTTTTGAACTGTTGAATCTGCTAATATATTAGATATATTTACAATATTTGATTCACTAAAATCAAGTGTATTTATGACACTATTATTTAAAAAGTAAGAAGACGAGCCATCCAAAGTAGTTACAAAATTATTTATTTTCAAATTATTGATATTTACTAAAATAAAAGCGGAATCAAATAAATTGATATTATCTAGTACTGCTATACCACTTATGTTAGTCTTATCAAAACCTGTTAATTTTTTAACATTAATAATAGTTAAATTTTTTATATTTGAATTATAAAAAAGGGCAGAATTAGTTAAATTTTCTAAATTATAAATAGTTACATTTTGAACAGATATGTTACCATTTGTAAATCCTGTTAAAGTTTTTAATGCTGGCATGTTAGATAATTCCAAACTATCACAACTCGTATCATAGAATCCTTCTAAAGATTCCAATTCTGGTAAATCTGAAAATTTTATATCTTTACCATTTTTTAAAGCTGTAAATCCGCTAAATTCTTTTAATTTGGGCAAATTATAAATTTTAAAATTATTGAGTTTTTTTATACTATAAAATACAGAAATTTTTTCTATAACTGGCATATTAGAAATTTCTATTGAAACACCATTATCATCTTTTGCAGAAGTAAAAACATTATATAATTCTTTGATGGAAAGAAAATTACTCACCAAAACATTATGAAGTTTTCCTAAATTATAAACTTCAAATTTAGTAAGTGATTTTAAATTTGTAACAACGAAATTATAGACATTTGTATTATAATAAGCACTATTATTAATTGTTTCTAAATTATCACAATTAGATATAATGATTTCATCAGTAATTTGTTCTTCTTGAAATGCTGTTTTTTTAAAAGAGCCATTAGATATAGATTTCAAATTTTTATCATTTGTTATTATTACTTTATTTAAATTAGTATCCTGAAAAAAGAAATCCGGAAAGGAACTAACCTTATCTACACCAGACATAGTAAAAGAAGTTATTTTATCTACATTAGTAGGAGTAGAAAAATAATTAGAAAACCCAGTTACATATATACCATTTATTTTATTTGGTACAACAAAATCAGTACCACATTTGTTTTCATCATAACCTGTAATAATTCCCGTTGTGGAATCAAAAGTATAACAAGAATAATTAGAATCAGTTGGTTTTAAATCGCCGATTGAATTAAGGCAGTCTCCTTCTTCGGATACTCCTTTTTTTGATACTGTTTCATCAGTAACCTTTTTAACAAAACAACTTTTTGTTGTATCATCCCAAAATGATAATTCAACTGAACCATCTGCATTATATGTAATATTTCCTGCTGTTGGTAATTTCCCTTTAACTTCTAATACATCACTACCATTAGAAAGAACACCATTAAATATACTATAAGTTACACCAAGAAAATTTGAATCATTAATTAACATAGTTGAAGCTTTTGTTTCAACTGAATCAATAATATTTAATATGCTTGCTTTTACACTACCTTCACGTGCACTATTAATAGTTGTCATAATCATTGGTGTAACTATCAATGCAATAATAGCTAGTACAACTATAACTGCTAAAAGTTCGATAATGGTAAAGCCTTTTCTCTTCATAAATAACTCCTCTACTATACTAATTTCATTATATAATAAAAAAAGTATGTAAACAATCCATTGTTTACATACTTATCATTCAATTTTACAAACATCATACAAATTAGCAAGAGCGTCATAAATAATTTTAATATCATCATTAGATAGTTCATCTATCTTTTTATTTAATATCTCTTCGCTAATATTTAATTTGTTTATATTAATTTTAGATTCTCTTTTAGTTAGTATTTTATTTAATAGATTATGATATGTAATTAATCCTTCTATTAAAGCATTCTTTATCTTCATATCACGATGGAAGTATAATTCTCTAAACATACATAGTTCAAAATTACCTTTTAATTCTTCCAAAGATTTGTGTTTTAAGATGATGATACCAGCTTTGGTACGAGGCTTTGGATCAAATGAATCCGGTAAGATATCACATACCTTTTCTACTTTAAAGAAAGCATTAGTTAAGATTGATAAATTATTTAAATCATTATTAATAACACCATCAATATAATTATCACCGGTAATTAATATTGCCATCTCAAAGTCACATTTTATTAATTTATTAATAAATGGCTCGATAATACTAAATGGTAAATTGGAGATTATCTTATTACACTTTGGTATATACATATCAAGAGCATTAGCATAAATAATATCTAAGTTATGATACTCTTTTTGAACTTGTTTTAAATCTTCTTCTAAATCACGATCTAATTCAATACCTATAACTTTATTAACATGTGGTAATACTTCTTTGGTAATATTACCAGTACCTGGTCCTATTTCAACTACAATATCGGTTGATTGAAGATTAGACACTAAAACTAATTTATTAATTATCTCTTTATCGATTAAAAAATGTTGATTTAATTGTGTATTCATATATCCTCTATTCTGTTATTTGTAGATTTTGATTTAATGGTTCTATTTGTACCCAAGTATTACCATTATTAAATTTTATTTCTTCACCATTTTGATATTTATAAATGGTTTTAGATTGTCTCGAATCTTTTTGCCATGTGATTGGAACAGCATAACCATTGCTAATATACCAGCCAGTACCACTACCAATATTATCTAATGTTTGACGACCTTTAGGATCACCGGCAATAGTTGAATTGGCTACTTGATAAACTAAAATGTTTTTAGTGGTATATTGTTTATGTGTAACAGCATCTGTATGTTCTTTATCATTGACATAACGTTTATAAACTTTGCTAGTAGCATCATAAACATATTTATCTTCAACCCAATATGAATATGGTATAACAACTGTATTCGCTACTTTAGCACCTTCTTTAGTATCTATCTTATTATAAAGGGCGGTATAGCTTAATACGACTGATTTATCTGTTGTCGTACGATATCCTTTAGACTGTGCTGTTGCTAGTATCTTTTCAATCGATGTAAAGGCAGTATGTTCATATGAAACATTAAGAGTGGTATCACGCCAAAAAGCATCACCATCTACTAGACCATTAACATTATTAATACCATATTTAGTTATATCACTTTGAGCATAAGGACTCCAACCAAAGTGCGTATATATAGCATCATTTTCCATCGCATAATCTAAGAAGTAATGACGTGATGATCTAACGGAACCAATACGGGCTGTGTTAGTATCTTTAAATAGAGCCATATAACGTGTTAACCCACCTTCAACGATTATTTCATAAACCATATAGGCATCTTGTAACCCAGCATGATTTGCTCGTGCATCAGCGTGATTATTAATCATTACGGCAATTGGTCGAGAATTAGAATTTTCATTAACTATTGTTACTATAGGTAATTCAAAAGAATAATACTTTTCTTGATTTAACACTTTAACAGGAGACCAATCAAAAGTAGTAATCCATATATAACCTAATATTCCTGATAATAAAATAAAAACAAGCATTAAAGAGACTATGAGTTTATCTTTCTTAGTCTTTGGAGCTTTAATAACTTCTTTTTTTAAAAGACTTTTTTTAGGTTTGGTATCTTGATAATCATCGATGATAACCTCTTCGATTTTCTTTTTCATACACATCCTACTTTTATTAAGTATATCATTTAAAATAAAAAGAGTCTAATGACTCTTTACTGACCTAAAGAATTTCTTCCATAAATCTTTAGATGAATAATTAAGGATACCTTCTTTATAAATACGCATACCGGCTGTTAACATGATATAGATAAATAGTATTAATAAAGCGATAGAAATAATAATATCAATTATACCAATATCGCCAAGCATCAATAATGATGGACTAAGTATAGCAGATACTAATGGCAAATAAGAGATTATTCTTATCGCGATAGAACCTTTAAACATTCCAGCCATTATTGATAGATAATAACCTAATAATAAGATTAGCATCATTGGTGTTTGCATTTGTTGCAAATCTTCAGCATTAGTTGTAATACTAGCTAGAATACCTGCTACTAAAGAATAAGCGATAAATGTTAATATCATTAATATAATTGTAAATGGTAATACTTGTGTTAACTGTGTTTTGATAGCATCATTATTTAGAACTGATAATATTTGACTAATATCAATACTACCAGCTGATGTTGCAATAGAACCTAATGTCATCTTTCTTACTAATAATCCAAGGCCTCCATAGACAAGTAGTAAGAATGCTTGCAATAAGACAAAGAGATTAGACGCAATAACTTTAGACATAAAATGTGTTCTGGGAGAAACATTACCAATAATAATCTCCATACCACGACTAGTCTTTTCTTCATTGATTTCTGATCCAACCATTTGGATTAATAAAATAATCAACATAAACATTGGTAGAATGACAATTGGAAATACTGTTGTCATTATTGATGACATATATTCATCTGTTGATTTCTTAGAGGCATCAATTAAAACACGATCAATATTAACTTGTGCGGAAATAGATGCTAGAATACTAGGATTAATTCCTGATGCTGAAATAGCATATTCACTCTTAATAGAATTAATAACGGATGATAAGACTTGATAATTAATAGTATCAATATATGATTCACTAATGATAGTTGCTTTCATATAATTAGTATCATCTTTATCAAAGATAACAAACCATACTTTATTATGTTCACCTATATATTTTTTAGCATCATCTATATTGCCATCATACTTCTCTATCTTATAATTAAGAGCCGTAGAAGTTTGAGCAGAACTAGTACTAATCTTCTCTACTGACGTTTTAAAGGCATCATAAACCATGTTTGTATTATCGATAACATAAATCTCTTGGGCTTCATTAAAGTTGCCCCCAAAGGTCTTAATAATCGAATCTACATTGGTTAAACAAATAATTAATGCGGCAACAATAATGTTGATGATAACGAATTGCTTAGAACCAACTTTTTTGTGAAAACTTTGACCAATTAAATACTTAAGTTTATTCCCCATATTCACTACCTACCTTATCGATAAATATTTCATTAAGTGTTGGCTCTTCAACCACAAATTTAGTTATATTTTTATGTTTCTTAACGACATTAAAGACACTATCAACAATAGATTTATCTTTAACTTTAACAACGATATCAGCACCCTCTTGATTAACAGAGACTACACCTTTAATATCTTTTAAATCAGATATTTTAATATCACCTTGTACTAAGATATTCTTTTTAGCATAATCTTCTTTTATCTCTTTTAAGTATCCTGATAATATCGATTTACCATGTGATAAGATAACTAACTTTTCACAAAATAATTCAACATGTTCCATACGATGAGTGCTTAAGATAATCATTGATCCAGCTTTAGATAATTCAACTATCTCTTTTTTAAACATCTCGGTATTAATAGGATCTAATCCACTAAAAGGTTCATCTAGTATTAATAGTTTAGGACTATTGATAATGGCCGTTATAAATTGAATCTTCTGTTGATTACCTTTAGATAATTCTTTAATTGGTTTATCTTTATAACTTTTAATATCAAATTTATCTAAATAATAATCTAACTTTTTTAAGACTTCTTCTTCACTCATACCTTTTAGTATGCCATAATAAACAACTTGATCTTTAACTGTCATCTTTGTTAATAAACTTCTCTCTTCAGTTAAAAATCCTATTTCATCAGTAACGTCATAACTAATTGGTTTACCATTTAAAGTGATTGTTCCTTCATTAGGTTCTAAAAGACCCATAATCATTCTAAAAGTCGTTGTTTTACCAGCTCCATTGACACCAAGAAGACCAAATATTTCGCCTTCTTTTACTTCAAAAGATAAATCATCAACTGCTTTAAAATTACCATAGTATTTTGTAATATGTTCTACTTTTAGCATATATCCCCCTATTTAATAAACAAATTATAAATATCATGACCAGTTACTAATAACATCAAAATTAACAATAAAACTAAACCGACAGCGTGAACGGTACTTTCAAATTTAGGATCTACTTTACTACCTTTTAATTTTTCAATTATTAAGAAGAAAGCATGGCCACCATCCATGGCTGGTAATGGTAGTAAATTAATGAATCCAACATTTAAACTGATATAACCTAATAAATATATTAGATTGATAAATCCAGCTGCAGATGATTCTTTAACAACCGTGTATATACCGACTGGACCAGATAGTGATGTTAGTGATATTTTACCAACAATTAGATATCCAAGGATTAAAATCATTTGATGTATTAATGAGAAGAACTTTCTAAAAGCATATTTTATTGATGCTAAGAAACCATATTCTATAGGTGATGTGATTGCAAAACCATAGTGATGAGAAACATTACCTTTTTCATCTTTATCTTCTTTAGAACTAATTGCATATGTATCAATAGTGCCATCAGCATGTTTAACAGTAAATGTTGATGTTGCTCCATTATTAACTAATAATTCAACTTGAAAGGCATCATATGAAATGATATCTTTGCCATTCATTTTAATTAGTTGATCACCTTTTACTAAATATTCTTTAGCAGGATAGCCATCAGCTACCTCTTCTACTATGCAATCATTAGTTGATGCTCCAACACATAATGCCACAATAAAGAAAACAACAAGGGCAAGAATAAAATTCATACCTACACCGGCAAGCATAGTACGCATTCTAAGTCCCCAAGACTTATTAACTAATTGTTCATCTTTAGGTATTTTCTTTTCACCTTCTGGCTCGGTTTCACCGGCCATGGCAACATATCCCCCAACAGGAAATAATCTTAGATTATATTCTGTTGGATCATTTTTACGATGAAAAGTATGCAACTTAGGTCCCATACCAATGCTAAATTCATAAACATAAACACCTGCTTTTTTAGCTGAAATAAAGTGTCCTAATTCATGAATAATAATTACTATTCCAATAATAAGTATAAAATAAATTAAATTAAGAATTGTATTAAGTAGTTCCATATATCCTCCGTAATAATATTATAACATATATATCTTTTATAAAAAGAAAAAGGTAAATAACATTTACCTTTTAAAACGAATCTATATTGATATGTACTTTAGGCATCTTATTAGTATATGCCGCAGCTTGTACGATAGTTCTAATTGAATTAGCTATCTTGCCACCCTTACCAATAACAGCTCCCATATCACTTTCATTAACAAGAACTTCAATAGTAATCATATCATCTGTATCATCTAGTTGTTTTACTGCTACCATATCAGGTTCCTTAGCTACACTTTTAACTAAGAATTCAGTTAATTTTACTAAATCCATAACTATTTACCGCTTTTCTCTGTAGTTTTCTTTGCTGGTGCTTTTTTAGTTACTTTTTTAGTTGCAGTTTTAGTTTCTTTTTTAACTTCTTTTTTTGGTTCAGCCTTAGCTACTTTTTTTGTTGCTTTTTTAGCTGGTTTAGTTTGTTTTTGACCAGCTTTAGCATCAAAACGTGCTTTTAAGATACCAGCTTGTTTTAAAATTGTACGAGCAGTATCTGTAGGTTGAGCACCTCTATCTAACCACTTGTTAACTTTTTCGTTATCAAGTTTTACTTGTGTACCTTTTGCAATAGGATCATAATAACCTAATTCTTCAATAACATTACCATCTCTTTTTGCACGTGAATCTGTTGCAACAATACGATAGAATGCTCTTCTATTAGCTCCCATTCTTCTTAATCTAATTTTTACAGCCATAACATTTCCTCCTTAACGTATCTAATATTAGCATATTAAAGTTGTTGTGTCAACTATTTTAGGTTGACATTAAATACCATCAGTAGGTGTATCTTCTTCTTTAACCATTTTAAAGATGGTTGAATGAATGAGTGTTCTTGCTTTAGCATATTCGGCTAACTCTTGAATACTCATTTTATCTATCTTCATACCGGTATCAATTAATGCTCCAACATTAGCGCCAGTTACTATTTGAATATTGTTATTAGTTGCTGATAAACGAGCCGCCACTTTATAAGGAGTACCCCCTATTAAATCGCAAAGAAATAAGACATTATTATCTTTGATTAATTCAGCATACTTTTTATTTAAATCTTCTTCCGTTTCATTTTTTAAATAATCAACAAAATGGATATTTTCTTTACCACCAGCAAGCATCGTATAAGCACCTTCCATACCTTGAGCATATCCACCATGACCAGTTACAATGATTATATTCATAATTCACCTCTATTAAAATTATAGCACAAAAAAAGAGGTTACCCTCTTTTTGATTAAACTAATCCGATTAATGATCCTAATATTGATAAAAGAATAATCCAAATAATAATTACTGTAGGATTAACTTTCTTCTTTAATAGGAAGTAAACAATTCCTGTTACTAATGCTGGTAAGAAGTGTGGAATAATGTGATCAATAAATTGTGTTTGAATACTAACTTCTAGACCATTTGCATCTTTATAAGTAGGAATTAAGCTTAATGCAACATATGATGAAACTAATCCACCTAGGATAGTAACACCAACGATAGTAGCAGCATTATTAATCTTCTTTGTATCTTTTTCAATTACTTCAAATGCCTTAGTACCCATAGTATAACCAATGTGTGCTAATGGGAAACGAAGTAAGAATACACAGAAGAAGACAATTGCATAAAGTATAGGTCCAAGGATATTGCCATCTTCAGCTAGTGAAGCGCAAATACCTGACATAATTGGCATTAAAGTGAACCAGAATATAGCATCACCAATACCAGCTAATGGACCAAATAATGCAACTTTAATATTACGAACTGTTTCTGGATCTTCACCTTTTTCATAAAGTGAAAGCATTAAACCGATTAAGAATGCAAGTAATACATTGTGTGTATTAATGAATTCTAGGTTATCATCTAAAACAACTGCAAGTTGTTTAGGATCATCGGCATAAATCTTCTTTGTTGCTGGGGCTAAAGCAGCAGTAAATCCGATATTTTGCATTCTTTCATAATTGAAGCAAGCTTGATTTAATAATGTTCTGAAAGCCATCTTATTAAGATCAGCATCAGTTACAACTCTCTTAGTTTCTTTTGCAACAACCTTTTTAGATTCCTTCTTCATTATTATCAGCTCCTTCCTCTTTATCTTCTTTAAAGTAAGCAACTAGACCAAATGCTAATCCCATTAAAGCGACTGGCATAATATTGCTGATATTGATATAAGTAGCAAATAAGAAACCAGCAATTAAGTATGGAACATACTTTGGTTTTAACATAACACGAAGTAACATAGCGAATCCGACAGCAGGGATAATTCCTCCAGCGACAGATAAGCCATTTGTTAAGAATGCAGGCATCATATTAACAAGATTGCTCATTGGTTCTTGTAATGCATATACTGATAAGAAGCAAACTAGTCCATATAATAATGAGTTAAATAAAATACCTAATCCGCATAGTTTATTTAAACCATGAACATTGCCTTTAGCAGCATATTTTTCTGCAGGTTTATTAAATACTGAATAAACAGTATATTCTAGTGAGTTTAAATATTGCATAAGTAATGCGAATGGATATGCTAATGTGAATGCTGCTTGTACAGATTGTCCTGTTGTCTTAGCAAGAACAACTGTCATAACAGCGCCCATAATAGCGTTTGGTGGTACAACACCACCGACAGGTGTAACACCAGCGAATGCTAGTTCTACTAGACCACCGGCCATTAAGCCTGTTTTTACATCACCTAAGATAGCGCCAACTAATGGAGCAACTATAATAGGTCTAAATAGAAAGAAACCTTCTAATGCATTATCAATTGAGATAATCATTACTGCAATAGTAATTAGAAGGCCTTGTAACAATGTAATTTCCATAAATCCTCCTAAAATTTATAATCCTCTCTTTTTATATCAGGTGTATCCTGAATATAAATTTCTTTAACGTGTGATTGTATATATTTAAGATCTTTTAAATCTTTATCATCAACATATACTTTATCACTTATTCGTTTTTTTCCATCTGCTGGATGCATATTACCAACACAGACAGTATCTATCTCTACTCCTCCTTCAATAAGTTTTCTTAAAGAATCAGGTGTACGACAGATGAGCAATATCTTCTGAGAACTAGAAGCTTTGCCTATTTTCGCGATTGTTTCTGCTACTGTAAAGAATCGCGTACCGAGACCCAGCGAATCAGCTGCAATCTTCATGACATTACGATCGACATCGTCCTTCACGATTTTATCATCTGCAATGACTAGAAGATTGGCTCCGACACATCCGGCCCACTCTCCGACAATCTGCCCATGAACAAGTCGATTATCAATACGCGTTAATACGATTGACTTTCCCACTTTTTCACCTCCTTCTTCATCTATTCCCTGACATTGCTTTTAATAATACTTGCCAAAATATTCTTTGGCTTTATCATTTAATAGAGCTTCAATATCTTTAGTACTTGTCATACTAAGTACTTGCTCTGCAACTTTTTTACAATCTGAATAATTTAATAAGGTAATTAATTTTTTTGTTCTTAACACAGATGCTAAATTAACACTGAATTCGTTAAGACCAAGTCCTACTAATAATATGATACCAAGTGGATCTGCCGCCATCTCACCACACATACCGACAAATTTATCTGGATGTGTATTCGTGGCGTCGATTGTCATCTTAATTAACTTAATTATACTCGGATTAAAATAATTATACAAGTAACTAACCTGTGGATTACCACGATCTACTGCTAGTCCATACTGTGTTAAATCATTAGTACCAATACTTAGAAAATCACAAGTATCTAATAAGTCGTTTGCCATAATAGCGGCTGATGGTATTTCAACCATAGCACCTGTTTTAATGTCTTTATCAAATGGTATATTCTTAAGAGCTAATTCATTTTTAGCTTCTTCTAAAATACTATCGGCTTGATCAACTTCATCAATGGATGAAATCATCGGATACATAATCATTATCTTGCCAAAATTGCTAGCACGTAATATTGCTCGCAATGATACTTTAAAGAACTCTTTATTATCTAGACAATAACGAATAGCACGATAGCCTAAGAATGGATTTTGTTCTGTTGGAATATTGATATAAGAACATTTCTTATCACCACCAATATCCAAAGTTCTAATAATCATTGTTTTGCCATTTAACTTTTCTGCAAAATTTTTATATACATTAAATAGATATTCTTCTGATGGTGCGGTAGCTTTATTTAAGAATAAGAATTCGCTTCTAAATAAGCCTATCCCATCTAAACCAGATCCTTCTAGTTTATCAAGTTCCGTAATATCACCGGCATTAGCCGTTACTTCAAATGATTTACCATCTTTAGTAATAGCTTTCTTGTTAACCATCTCTTTGATATCTTGTTGCAATAATTTATCTTTAGCGATAATATCATTTATTTCGGTAATATCATCATTAGTTAAATTGGTTCTTATTAATCCTTTATTAGCATTAACAAAAATCATTTCACCATCTTTTAAAACAGAGGCAACATTTTTAATACCAAAGACACTAGGTATACGAAGAGTATTCGCTAAGATAGCAACATGTGATGTCTTACCACCTATCTCTGAAACAATACCTTTAACATAATCTAGATGACCACCTAGTAATAATGATGGTGTAATCTCTTTTGCTACGACAATAGTATCTTCTTTTAATTCTTTTAAATTAATCTCTTTGATGCCCAATAAATTCTTAACTAATTTATCGCTGACATCTTTAATATCTTTTGATCTTTCTCTTAAATAGGCATTATCTAAATTAGAAAGTTCTACTTCTTTTTTATGAAATGATAGTAAAACTGAACCAATAGCACTTTTCTTTTGCTCATTGATATTAGCTGTTAACTCGGCTTTTAATGAAGATGATGCTAAAAGCATTTTATAAAAGTCACATAAATCTTGAATATCTTTTTCCGTACTCTCTGATTTAATGCTTTCATAATTTTTAGTTACTTCATTAATAGCATTATTTAATTTATTAATCTCATCATTGGAATTTAAATTATCTAATTCTGTTTCTAATTTTTCTGGTATAGAATCATTGATGATTAATACTTTACCAAGTCCATATCCTGTACCAACTTTAGTACCTAAATATTCCATATTAACCCTCACAAGTTTCAATATAATCAGCGATAGCTTTTCCGGCCACTTCAGCGTCGTCTCCTTTAGCATGAACATTTAGTTCATCACCACAAGAAACGTTAGCTGCAAGTACTTCAAACACTTCTTTAGCGTTAATCTCAGTACCATCAGCTTTAACAAGTTTAATTTCACTAGTATAATTATTCGCTAACTCAACTAATTTAGTTCCAGGTCTTGCATGTAATCCAGTAACACTTTTTACAATGACTTTCTTATCAAACATAATACACCTCCGCGATTATACTAACTATTAATATAATAATAGCACAAAAAATTTAAAATGTTGCAAAAATGCTTTAATTTTAATAAAAAAAGGAGATAAAATCTCATTTTACGATTATAAAAGGATCATCTATTGTTCCACTACCACTTGCATATGTATTAATTGATATATAAAAAGATGGAACAACATAAAATTTTGATGTTAGTTGATCTGTTCGCGATGCTTTTCTTGGACCGATACCAGTTCCGTAATTAATAGCCCATATGTCCCACGTATTAGCTGGTTGGGAATTCATCATCCATATTTGTGATTTAGCATCAGCTAATTTAAGCAAATAACTATCATTAATTGCTACTGATGTTCCAAAACTTAAATAATTTCTTAGTGACGAATGTACAGCATCACTAAAACTAATTAATGCTACATAACCATTATAAGTAGTAGCAGCGTCTTCTTGTAAAGCTGTAGTCATATCAGAATTCATAGTAACAGTTCCGTTATTAAAATTATGTATTATTATTTTGCTTTTAATGTTAGTGTCTAGACTATTGTACCAATTATCTAAATATACTTTTATTGTTGAATCATTAGCAATGGTTTTGCCATTATAATTACTGCTTGTGGCAAAATAATTACAACCACTAGTCGATGCAGTAACACAATATGTCGATGTAGCAGTATTACGATTATTTATATTATCATATGCTAAATTATGTGTAATATCAGTACTTACTAATTTAATAGCATCATCATAAAATCCTATAATACGATAAATATTATTATCATCTTTAAATTTTATATAATTATCAACTGTTGATCCACGATATATATATGTGTTATCAGCTGTTTTATATAAGCCATTGCCACTAGTTACGACTTTATCAATAACACTATTTAAAATACTTGGTTTTGAAATACTTATACCATCATTCTTTTCAACTGTTACGGCACCATTTTCATATTTAACTTTATAATTTTGTACTAAGACATAATAATATGTAACGTTGCCATTTTCAATGGTTAATTCACCATCTGTTGGCGAAGTTACTTCAACCTTAATGCCAATTTTTTCAAGTGCTGAAATATAATAAGTATCATTAGCTATTGCCGTTTCAGTATTTACTTGTCGTGCCGCGATAGCAGTATTAACCGCATCAATATAATTTTGAGCTGATACCTTAGCTGAATTTTGTTTGCTATTTTCAATCGTATTAGAAATCATAGGGACTACTAAAACAGCAAGTATCGCTAATATAACTATTACGGCTAAAACTTCAATTAATGTAAACCCCTTTTTCCACATAACAATGCCCTACTCTCTATTGTCATTATAAAATAATTAAAACATTTGGTCAATAAAGAAAAAAACTCACATTTGTGAGTTAATTTTTATATGGCGGAGTAGAAAGGGTTTGAACCTTCGCGCCAGTTACCCGGCCTACAGCATTAGCAATGCCGCCTCTTCAGCCTCTTGAGTACTACTCCAGGACAACTATAATTTTACCTTAATAGGACCTATAAGTCAACAAAAAAACTCCCGTAGGAGTTAATTTTTAAATGGTGATCGGTATGAGATTCGAACTCATGAAGTGCTGCCGTGAAAGGGCAGTGTGTTAAGCCGCTTCACCAACCGACCACGATGGCGCCCCAAGCAGGACTTGAACCTGCGACCCCTTGATTAACAGTCAAGTGCTCTAACCAACTGAGCTATTGAGGCAAATGGTGGACCTGCCAGGACTTGAACCTGGGACCCCTTGCTTATCAAGCAAGTGCTCTAACCAACTGAGCTACAAGTCCGTAAAAATACCATTAAAGTATAGCAAACTATTTAATAATTTGCAATAGATAACGGTACTTTAATTCACATGGTGTCCCCTTGCGGGCTCGAACCGCAGACCCACTGATTAAGAGTCAGTTGCTCTACCAACTGAGCTAAGGAGACATTTAAACATCCAGTTGAACATTATTATTCTATAATAATATTGTCACTAAATCAAGATAAAATTTGAATGTATAGTACTTTTTTGACATTTTTGATATAATTTTAGTATGAAAAGAATAAAGAATAAAAAGAAGAATTTAAATAATTATATTAAATACTATTCAATAATAAGGATAGTTTGGTTAGTACTTGCTATATTAATAGCTGAAGTACTTAATTTATATTGTGAGTCTTCAGAGTTTTTATGTGCTTGTCGTAATACATCTAACTTTTTAGGATATTTGTGTTATAGTTTCTCACTAACCTATACAATTATGACTGTATACATATTATTGCCTATTCCATTCTTATTATTTATTGCGGCAGAAATATTAGCAGCAATAATTTCATTCACTGATGAATATAATTTAAAAAAGTTAAAAGTTCAGCTAGTATTTTCAATCATATTCATAACATCATATGTAGTAATATTCTTATTAACAATGGTAATAGTCAATGGAACGCTAAGTACTTTCTACTTTCTTCCTGCTATATTAATATCTATAGTTATGGAAATAATTTATCTTGTCGTTATATCAAAAGAGCTATATAGAATTGAGGACAATTATGAATGAAGAATTACATTTAAAGGAAGATAATCATTACTACTTAAAATTTAATAACATTTTACATTTTATATGGATATTTGGCATCTTAACTCTAGCTTATTTTAAATTTTGCCCAAACAATATATGCAGTGATGATATTATGAATGTTATTGTTTTATCTTTTATCCCTGGAACATTTTATATAGTATTTTCATTAATGACAAATCATATGATTTATCAAGATAAAGATTATAAAGATAAATTTAATACTAACTTTGTTTCAAAATTAAAATTATATAGTCTATTATTAATTATCTTATCATTAATTTTAGATATAACTAACTATAATATTAACTACTTTTATTTTATTCCTAGTGTCCTATTTGAATTAATAAATTATCTTAAATTAAAAAAAGAATACGAGCAAAATTATGATATAGAAGAAAAAATAAAAAATGGTAGTATTGATAAATACATAGAAAAAGATAACAAATAATTATTTGTTATCTTTTATTATTTTTTCAATCATTTTAATTGTTCTTGGTGAATTAAGATACAAATCATGATATAAACTACGATGTGATTTTAAATTATTTAATATGGCAATATCTTGTTTAGAAATTTTTTTAATATTGCTGTCTTCTGCTATAAGATCAAAATCTCTTCCAAATAAATAATCTATACTTACATTAAAAGTATTGGCTAATTTTTCTAAATTATAAATACTTGGTGTCTTAGTGTTATTTTCATATCCAGATATGGTTGTTTTAGAGACATGTAATAAATCAGCAAGTACTTGTTGTGTCATATTATTTTTTAATCTACTTTCTCTAATACGTTCACCTAATAACATATAACACCTCAAAAGTATTATAGGTTAATAGATAAATCAAAAAAAGAAAGTTAACTAATAGTTAACTTTCAAAATTAATTGTAATTGTATATTTGCTTTTACCACGATAATTACCTTGTTCATCAAAATCATCTTGGCTATCATAAGTAAATACTGTTAATTCAATAGGGCTAGTTACTTTAGATAAATCAACTGTATAAATTTTAATTGATGAAAAGATAGTTTTATCTGTAACATCACTAGTTTCCAAATGACTATACCAAGCTCCATCAGGTTGATGAATATCATCATATAAATAGATATAAAAATATGGATTAAAACGATAAACATCTGGTCCTAAAATGTTGCCAGTAATATGTTCACCATTAGCATCAAATGAAAAATGAAAACCGATTTTATAGTTATCGATGTTAGTATATTGATTATAGTATTTATCCCAATCATATTTAATATATTCACTATTCAAAGTAGCATCATTGGTATAGCATACACTAAAGACAATATCCTTAAAATTTTCTTTAGCTGTATTATATGTTGTAGCTAAATTTTTGCCATCATATAAACCGACAGTAATGGGATTATCATCAACATATGTTGGAACTACTACGGAAGTTGACTCAACTGATTCAACCTCTTGAACCGGTTCCTTAGTACAACCAGTAATCAAAACTAATATGGCTAATAAGCATAAAATCTTTTTCATAACTCTCCTACTTTTTGGCTTTGGTTTTTTGACTTATTGTTCTATACATAGAGCGATAGCTTTTATTATCTTCCATAATTTCAAATCCTAATTTGGAATATAACTTATATGCATTAGGATTATTGCGATAAACATCTAAAGTAATAATGCTTCCATAATCTTTATCAGCATAAAATTCAAAAGCTGATTCTATTAAACTAGTGGCAATGCCATGCTGTTGGTATTTTGGTAAAACACCTAAATTATTAATATAGATACTCCCGCCATTATGCTTAGAACTATTATTAACAGTCATAAAGCCAACAATATCATTGTTATCTATGCAAAGAAATGAATCAACATTAGGATTAACTAATATTTCATTAATCATCTCTTTGGTATAAGCATTATCATCATTGCATTCTTTTTCTACATTATATACCATATCAATAGTTTTGGCATTTACTTGTTCACTATTTATTATTGCTATTTTATAATTATCCATAAAACCTCGACATTTTCCATTATATTTTATCACCACCAATAATGCAAATAAAAGAGCAGAATTAATCTGCTTCTTTTGGCTTACTAGATAAGAAAGTTACCTTTTCAGCAATTACTTCTATTACATAAACGGAAGTCTTTTCATCTTTTTGATAAATATGACTTTGTAGATGTCCTTTGATTCCTAAAAGATCGCCTTTCTTAACATACTCTGCTGTATTTTCCGCTATTCCTTCCCATAATACGCAGTTAATAAAATCAGTTTGGTATTCACCATTTTCATCTTTATAACTACGATTAACAGCAAGAGTAATGTTTGCGACATGTTTACCACTTTCCGTTTTTACTACTTCAGGGGACTTAACTAATCGTCCAACTATAACTACTTGATTAAGCATCTTTACCTCCTTTCCAAGAACACTATATCAGTAAAGAAAAGACCATACAAATGACACTTTTGGCTTATTTATCCACATTTATTGTACTAACATCTAAAATCTGTCTTAAGCAGATTTAAATAGTTTTCCACAAAAAATATACAGATAATTTAAATCTGTATATTTTTAACTTTTTTATTAGTTGACGTCAACTAAAAGTAATTCTTTAATAAGGCATTTAACTCAACGGCATATTCCATTGGTAATTCTTCTCTAAACCTGTCGATAAATCCCATTATTAATAATTCTTTAGCTTTATCCTCACTTAGACCGCGACTTTCTAAATAGAATAATTTATCTTGATCTAATTTAGATACGGTTGCTTCGTGTGTTAAATAAGATGATGTATTAGAAACGATATTAGTTGGAATAGTATCACTCTTTGATTTAGCATCAACGATGATAGTATCACATTTAACACTAGCGAATGAATCGGTAGCATTCTCCGTTATTCTCGCTGTACCACGATATGTTGCATTACCACCATTAGCGGCAATACTCTTACTAATAATACTGCTCTTAGTATGAGGTGCTAGATGTATCATTTTAGCGCCAGCATCTTGGATTTGACCTTTAGATGCAACAGCGATAGAAATACATCTTCCTTCGGCATATTCACCATTTAATATACAAGCAGGATATTTCATATTAACTTTAGAACCAATATTACCATCAATCCATTCCATTAATCCATTTTCTTCGACAATCGCTCTTTTAGTAACAAGATTATAAACATCACTAGACCAATTTTGAATGGTTGTATAACGACATTTAGATCCCTTACCAACATATATTTCAACGACAGCAGCATGCAATGCATCATCACTATAAGTAGGTGCGGTACAACCTTCCATATAATGAAGAGAACTATCATCATCAACAATAATTAAAGTACGTTCAAATTGTCCCATATTAGCACTATTGATACGAAAATAACTTTGTAATGGACGATCAATATGAGTATGAGGTGGAACATAAATGAAAGTTCCCCCACTCCATACGGCACCATTTAAAGCCGTAAATTTATTTTCATCATACTTAACTAATTTATTAAAATATTTTTTAAATATTTCGGGATGCTCTCTTAAAGCCGTATCTGTATCGCAGAAGATAATATTCTTATCGACTAGTTCTTGAATCATGTTGTGGTATACAACACCACTTTCATACTGTGCTCCAACACCAGCCAGATATTTCTTTTCAGCATCGGGTATACCTAACTTATCAAAAGTATTACGAATGTTTTCAGGAACATCTTCCCACTTCTTTGATATCTTATCTGTCATACTTTTATAGTATGTAATATTATCAAAATTTAAGTCTATTTCTGGTCCAAATTTAGGCATCTTTTGACTGACAAATTCACGATAAGCTTTAACACGAAAATCAGTCATCCACTTAGGCTCATTTTTTAATTTAGATATTCTTTTTACTTTAGCTTCGTTTAAACCTTTATCAGTTTTTCTCATGCTCAGCCTCCTTGAATGCTTTTTCTATTCCCCACCAAGGAAGTAAGGCACATTTCTTACGATTTGGTTGTTTATAAATATCTGAATATACAATTGCTTCTTCTAATTTATCAGCATCATATTCTTTTTCATCAAGCATATTAATATAATTATCATATATTTCTTTAGCTTCTTTTATATTCTTGCCTATTAAAGTTTCAATCATAATGGATGTTGCGGATGTACATATAGCACAAGCTTCACCATCAAACTTAATATCTTTGATAATACCATTTTCAACTTTAACCATCAAATGTATTTCATCGATACAAGATTCATTATTCATATCTACTTTAATATAATCTTTATCTTCAATTAGACCTCTATGTCTTGGATGAGCATAGTGATCTAATATTATTTCTCTTTTTGTATTCTGATCCATAATATCACCCAAAAATATTATAACATAGATTGACATAAACGATGCTTTTTAGTATAATCTTTGTTGTATGCAGATGTGGTTCAATGGTAGAATCTGAGCCTTCCAAGCTTATGACGTGGGTCCGATTCCCATCATCTGCTCCATTTGAAATAAAAGCTAGTCATTGACTAGTTTTTTTATTTACTAATTCCTTTGTTTTCTTGATTAGATTTTTCAACACTTGAGATTCTAATACGCGCAAATGATAGTAATTCATTTCTTTTATCTATAGAAGCACTTTTATTAATAATAGCGGGTTCTTGTTCATTAACAAATGGATGATTTTTGGAAATATCATCATATGATAAAAGAAAATATTTTGAGTTAGGTAGTCCTTTTTGATGACGGTTAGCATCCCAAGTGAGATCGGAATAATAAATGTTACCATTAAGATTTATTTTTTGTATTGAATGATCTGCATGGTTTGCTTTTATTTCATCTGGTTCATTAAATAATATATGTGGTGTTTCTTCCTTAGAAGTGTTTATGGCACAATAAGTATCAAAAACTGGTATGTCTACCATTTTGCATAGAAATTGCATGGCCTTTGTGTATCCTTGACATACGCATGCTTTTTTAATAAATGGTGTTACTGTTCCATTGGCATCAGCCGCTACTCCACTAACTATTCTCATCACTCTACCATTTAATAAAAACTTGTCCCCACTCATATTATTACTATTTACAGAATCATAATCATACTTTACATTTTCACACATCCATTGATAGAGAATTGCATATTTTTGCTCTACACTATCACTTGGTTTAATGTAACTACTTATAATATCGGTTGCTCTTTTGTAAGCTGAAAACAAACTATCCGTTGAATATGTTACATAGTTAATAGTACCTTTGCCTTCTTTCAAACTTTCAGACCATTTTAAATTTGGAAAGTTATTTTCTATTGGTATTTTTTTCTCTTCTAAATATTTAACAAAACTAGGCATTGATAATACATCAATAGTGCATTCTGGATAAATCTTACCTGTTAACTTTAATACTTCATCAAATATTTCTTTTTGAAAGGTAGGATCTGGAAAATGATTATTAACATATTTTAGTGAATCTAAATTTTCAAGTTCTTTTAGGCCAAGTATTTTGTTTAAATTATGATTATCACTGATATCTAAATTTTCAAGTTTTTTAAGTCTACTTAAATCTAATAATCCAACATCTTGCTGACCTTTAATTGTTAAGCCAGTTAGATTAGGATATTTATTTATTACTTCTTGAATATCAAATTGTTTCATTCCTTTAGCACTATCGATTGTTATATTTTTTAAATTAGGAAAATACTCAAGATATGGAATAAAATCAGAATTTATTGTTAAAGAAGTTAAACTTGCTAGTTCACTTTCTAAAAAAGTTTGATGCTGGTCATATACATTTTTTAATTCTGCCGGTTCTGGTAGTCCGTTTTTTATTCTTTTAGTATCTATTTTGTCTCTCAAAATGCTTCCAATTCCATAAGGTAAATTAACCATATTATCTCTCCATATATTCTACAGCTGAAAGTGCTGCTACATTACCTTCTCCAGCTGACTTTATAGCTTGATAAGGTTTTCCTACAATATCGCCACAAGCAAATAGACCTGGAATATTAGTAGTCATCCCTCTATCTACAATAACTCTTTCATTATCAACTGCTAATCCTGGTACTAAGTTCTTAGGACTTATTGCATCTCTTAGAATAAATACTCCATCTATTGGATATTCATTATTATCAGTAATTAGTTTATTAACTTTCATAGTACCTTGAATCTCTTTTGGTACTTCATTAATTATCTTAACATTAGAATCAAATTCACTAATATCTTTATAACTTGGAAAGTAATAAAGATTAGATACTAATGAAGATAAGAACTTAACTTCATTTTCTTCAGACTTAGTATTGCAAATAACTGCAATATTTTTATTTTTATAGAAATTACCATCACACGTAGCACAGTAACTAACACCTTTACCAAGAAATTCTTCTTCACCTATATATGGTTTATCAAACGTTACGCCTGTGGCCAATATAACTGTTCTTGATTCATAGAAGTCATTTCCTACTTGAATGCTAAAGCCACTATTAGATGCTAAAATACTATTTACTCTACCATTGGTTATTTGAATACCCATTGATTCGGCATGATCTAAAAACTTTTTATTTAACTCAGATCCTTCGATATTAGGAAGACCTAAATAGTTTTGAAATTCATGGGCTTTTGAGACCTTTTTAGTGCCATTATCACTGCCGAGTAATAAGATATTCTTATTACGTATTTTGGCTGTTATAGCAGCTTCTAATCCAGCAGGACCGGTACCTATTATTGCAATATCATATTTATTATTCATATATTACCTCACTTCCATTATATCAAAAAAAAGTATTTTACATACTTTCTTTCATTAATCTCTTAACTAATTTAACTAATTCATACCAAAATATGGTTACAAAAGCGATTATTACTACTATTGCAAATTGTTCCAAAGTTAATGCTTGTAACTTTAATACTCTATTTAATGGTGAATATACTATTGTAAATATGGCTATCCATAAAAGAGCATTAATAAACAATAATAATTTATCTTTGAATAGTTTTTCAATTGATTCAAAGGCATAATCGTATGAACTAGAATTTACTTGTACTAAGAAGATATTGCCTATCATAATAATTAATAATGACATAGTACGAGCTAAAGCTGAATTATTTGCTGACATTAAGATGTAATAATAAGTGGTAAACGATGTTGCAAATAACATTAAACCTTGAGTAATACTCTTTAAAAGATTATCTAAATTTAAAATATTATCTTTAACGTTACGTGGCTTTCTATCCATAATATTAGATTCAGCTGGTTGTCTTTCTAAAACAATTGAACATGTTGGATCGATTAATAATTCTAATAAAACAACATGAAGTGGTAATAGAAGTAGATTATCTGTGCTAATACCCATTAGTGGTGGTATTAAAGATGATAAAGCGATTGGAATATGAATTATGATGACATATTCGATAGATTTTTTAATATTATCATAGATACGACGACCATCTTTAATAGTATCAACAATAGTCGTAAAATTATCATCCATTAATATTAAATCAGCTGCTTCTCTGGATACTTCAGAGCCTCTTTTACCCATGGCAATACCAATTTCGGCTTGTTTAAGAGCTGGTGCATCATTAACACCATCGCCAGTCATAGCAACAACTTCACCATTGGCTTGAAAGGCTTTAACGATACGCATTTTATGTTCTGGTATAACACGGGAGAAGATAGTAACATCTTTTACACTATCTTGTAACTCTTTATCACTCATCTTATCTATCATTGAACCAGTAATAACATTGGTAATGTCTTTCATGCCTATTTCTTTAGCAATAGCAGATGCTGTAATACCATTATCACCTGTTATCATAACTACTCTAATTCCAGCATCATAACAAGTTTTAATATCATCTTGAATATTATCTCTTGGTGGATCCACTAATCCAACTAAACCTAAGAAATCTAGATGAGCATCGGTTAATTCTTTTGGTAGAGATTTAAGACTCTTATATTTCTTGTTAGCGATAGCGATAACTCTTAATCCTTGTGATTGCATTGTTGATATTTTATTATCGATTTCAATTAATTTATCTTTATCTAATTTACAAAGTTTAATAATGCTTTCTGGTGAACCTTTCGCATTTAAAATGATATCTTTATCTTTCCAAACATGACCTAACATTTTAGTATCATTATCAAATGGATATTCTTTTACTTTGGTACCTTTAAATAAATCTCTTTTATGTATTTCTAGATTCTCAGAATATTCAAACATTGCTTGTTCCATTGGATCATATGTTTCTTCTTCGGAACATAGACACATAGTACGCGCTAAATCAGTTTCATCACAATCATTTAAATATGTCTCATGTACTTCCATTTGATTCTTAGTAATAGTACCTGTTTTATCAACACACAAAACGGATACAGCACCTAATGTTTCAACGGCAGGCATTTTTTTAATTAAAGAATTCTTTTTAGCTAGACGCCAAGCTCCCATTGAAAGGAATACTGTTAAAATAACAGGGAATTCTTCTGGTATCATTGCCATAGCTAGTGTAATACCAGATAGAATACTTTCAATTAATCTATCTTTTAGAGAATAATCAGGTAAATCTAAATAAGTAAATACTCCAACTAAAACAAATAATATAAATGCAATAATAGCACACACTGTAACTAATTTATCTGTTTGTTTTTGCAGTGGAGTTTTAGTATTTTGAACACTATTAATACTCTTACCTATCTTGCCATATTCAGTACTTGATCCAATCTTATCAACTTTAATAACACCTGTTCCTTGTATGACAAGTGTTCCTTGATAGCAATAATCATTACGCCAATAATCTATACCAGTATATTCTTCGGTAGTCTTCCAAACATTTTCTGATTCGCCTGTTAAAGTAGATTCATCTACTTTAAGTCCACTGCACTTAATAACTTTGCCATCAGCTGGTATTTTAACTCCTTCATGGACAATCATGATATCACCTGGTACTAAATCAGATGAATCTATTTCTTGCTCTTTATCATCTCTTATTACCATAATTTTAGGCGCTGAAAGAGACTTTAAAGCATTGAGTGTCTTATCGGTCTTCCACTCTTGTATAACGTCAATACTGATTATAACTATGACAAATATTAACATGATGATTCCATCACGTGGTTCACCCAATATAAAGTATATTGTGGCTGCTATTAAAAGAAGCAAAAACATTGGTTCACATAAAATATGTAAAACCTTGATAAAAAAGTTTTCTTTCTTTTGACTAGTTAATTCATTTTTTCCATATTGTTTTTGTAATTCTAAAACTTGTTTTGTTGTTAAACCTTTTTCTTTCATAAATCCTCCTTATTGAACAAAAAAAAGTACATCTTGGATACCACTGTCCCATAGATGTACTCATCTACTGCCTAAGGCCCGGCCATTTAAAATGGTCCTGTCAGTTGTACTGTAGATTTGAGCAGTGCAATTAATTTGGAATAACGAACGGATCACTTGCTGTTCCTGTTCCTGTTACTCTTATTGTACTTGATATATAAATACTTGGCAAGATATAAAAATATGTTGTCTTACCACTATATGCTTGTGTAGTAAGATATGCTGTTTTACGTGCTACCTGTGTTCCATAGGCTGTTGCCCATTGATCATAAGTATCTGCTGTTGTAGCATTCATTAACCAATATTGAGTGGTGGCAGTATTAAGTGCTGTCAAGTAATTATCTGTAACATTTTGTGATGTTTTAAGCTTAGATAACTGTGTTTTAGATGCATCTAAAACATCTATCAAACTTATTAATCCAGCATGTGTATTATATTTTAATGCTTTTGATTGTGTTACTGCTTTAGCATATGTAGATCCATCAATAATAAATCCACCATCAAAGTCATGCAATAATATCTTACTTTTAATATTAGAATTTAAATTATTATACCAATTATCTAAATATACTTTAGCAGTTGAATCTGTTGAAATTGTTTTACCATTATAATTAGTTGTTGTACCAAAATAGTTACAACCTTTAGATGATGCGTAACTACAATATGTTGATGTCGATGCATAACGATTACCAGCTTTATCATATGCTGAATTATCTGCAAAATTAGTATTTATTAATTTAGCTGAACCATCCGAATAGTAACCTATAATACGATAGACATCAGTACTAATAGCAAATTTAATATAATTATTAGTTACAGATCCTTTATACAAATATACATTTGTATTTGTATTATAAAGTCCATTACCACTTGTAACTACTTGGTTGTTAACAGCATATGTATATAGTTTATGCATTGATGTATCTGCTGGATATTTATTATTATCAACTGTATAATTATTTACTAATTCAGCTGCTGATAAAGAACGATTATATATTCTTAAAGCAAATACTCCACCTTGATAGTTTTGAGTATCACTAGAATTCCAATATGACATCTTTAATGGTCCTGAACTTAAACTATTAGTTGATAAATATGTATATGTACCAACTGATGTACCATCTAAGTAAACTTTAATAGTTCCACTACTACGAACTAATTGTAATGTATATCTCTTACCTGCTCCAATTGATGTTGAAAATGTAGCGATTGTATTACCATCAATCATTGCGGTTAATGTAGACCCATTTAAATTAAATTTAATACTACCACTATCATTAGTTGTATTAGAAGCTTGGGCTACGATAGTTTGATCTCCACTAGTTGTTGTACTAGGTATTAAGATACAGGCTTCTAAAGTAAAATCACCTGTTGTTGGTATTAAACTAGAACCAAGTGTAGCATATTTACCAGTACCAAAACTATAAAAATAGTTATCACTATCATATGTAACACCTGTTAAGGCAAAAGAATGATTATAAACACTGTCTACCCAATTAGTTCCTGTAGGTGCATTAGTACCTTCTAACTTTAAGGTATTATTACCAGTAACATAATCAGTACCAGAATATGTATATGTTTCAAAAGCAAAACTTAATATTGAGCCTAATGATATATCATCAGGTATTGCCGTAACACTATCTTTGTAATGATAATTAATAGTTAACGTAACTTCTTCTCCTGATTGAATTATTGTCCCAACATTAGCACCTTCAATAGTATATTCCATATTACTATTAGAAAAGACATCACTAGCAATACTAGCAATACGCATTGTATCTGTACCTTTATTAGTAATAGTAACTGTATATGATACTGTTGAATTTAAATTTGGTAAATTGATATTATTAGTAACTGTTGATTCAGTATACTTGCTATTATATTGTTCTGAAGCATTATTAGTAAGTGTTGGCAAAGAAAGCGCTGTAATGCGAATATCTTTATCCACTCTCACAGTAACATTAGTTGCAATATTAAGTTGTTCTGATAAATAAGCATATCCCACAGAAAGAAACGCAACCAAGACTAAGCAGGTTGCGATTATAATTAGATTAGTTTTTTTGTATCTCTCTTCTTTTATCATAAGTTCTTCTCTACTTGACTAAATCATAACCACTTAAAGTATAAATGTAGGCTTCTTTTTGATTTAAAATAATAAATTTAGATGTCATTGAACTCTTATCTTCATTAAATAAGATAGGTTTACCAATATTATCTTTAACATCAAGTAATTCTTCAAATGAATCAATATCAATTACTTCCATACCTCTAAGTGAAGGAACATTATCAGTAACTGCAATAGCACGATCATATTCTTTTAAGATACCATTTAATCGTCTTTCATAAGCACTTTGTTTTGGCATCATCTTCCAAATGCACCAAAAGGCAAAAGCAATAAATAAGGCATCTATTCCATATAACCAATAAATAGATTTAGTTTCCATTTCAAAGCGACTATTATCTGATGAATTAGTAATTGTTTTAGAAACATTATATGTGCTACTAGTTGTATCAATATTAACTGTTTGTTCAGTAAGTGGTATTGAGATACTTATTGTTTGCGTATTATTAATAGCACTATCTAACTTATCAGAAGTAGCATTTGTATCTATTTTAGCCGTAACTATAACATCACTATCAAGAGCTAGAACATAACTCTTTTTAAAATTAGTTATAGTTGCATTATACTTTGTAAAATCAATATCAACTGCTTTGTCAAAAGTATAAGTAGTTGTTCCATCAGTTGTAGCTGTTCCAGAATCAAGTACTTCCGTGTTGTCATAAACAACTTTAGAAGAATCTCCTTTTTCAGTTGCTAATACTCTTGCTTCAATACTATATGTATATGTATTAGTTTTTAAAATATCAGAAGCACTCATATCGCCTTTTAATTCAACACTAATCTTCTTAATTAAAGATGTAACATAACTCTTATTCTCAGTAGAACAATCATTTGGCAAATAATCATTGACATATAAGCAAACACTAGGTGTTAATGATGCTGATTGATTATAAGTAATTGAATCAGCTCTCCTAGTACTTTGTAAATCCATAATAGTCATCATTGTAAGAAGAACTAAGACGATTAAAATTGTCATTAAAATGGCAACAACGACACTTGATTTAATTTTACGCTTTTTCCTCTCCATAATAACTCCTATTTTTTATTTAAATTTTCTGATAACCAAACTGATGGATATCCAATATAATCTACTTTAAAGACTACTTTTCCTCTAATATCACTAGTGCTTATGTTCCAAGCATCAGCTGATTCATTATGATCACCTTTAGTATTAAAAGTTAAAGTAGTTCCATTCTTTGTAATTTTTATTATTCTATGAACTATTAACTTATTATCATGTTGATATATAATTATATCATTTACAGCAAGATTATTAAAGTCTTCTGTTTTTAATTTTTCTCCTATTACAACATCACCTTTATTAACATTTGGTGTCATAGATCCTGATCCTATAGCGATAGCATAATATTTAAATAATCCTGATATTAATGCAATAACAACACATAATAATGTTAAAGCTGGTATAGATACTAGTATTGATGCCAACTTCTTTCCACGATACTGTTTAAACTCACGTTTATATAAGCATGTATTTAATTTAGTAAACAAAATGGTTGGAAAGATAATACTTAATAAAGCATTAATGTATACACCAAAATCTGGGTATACTGGAACCATATAAACATATAAATTGAATATCATACTATAAATAACAGATGGCATATATCCAACATTCTTAGTCATATAAGTCAAAATTAGATTGTTTATAATTGATGGTATTAATAATTCACCAATAAAGGTAAATATACCCATTGCGCTAGTATAATCGTAATTCTTATAACCTAAAGTAATATCAAAGATAATGAATGATAATACTAATAAAGTATATGTTATCTTCTTACTACTCTTAGTTAAAATTACATACCTAAATAATTCTTCTAAAATCAATACTATTAATACTGGTAATACATTTTGAATTATTCTTAGTGGATTTAAACTAAACGGACTTCTCGTGTATCCAAATATTATTCCAAGTAAATAAGTGACTATTAAATATAATAGAGAATATATTATTACTATCTGAATAATATCAACTTTGTTAAGTGTCTTATCTTTCTCGAATCCTAATGCAAAGATGCTAATACCTAAAAATAAGGCCAATAAAATTATATAGATAATACTATTTGATTTAAAAAAATTATATACAAAAGTATTAAAAAGTGCTAGTACTATCCAAAGCACTAGAATAATGATTGATCTTTTCTCACTATCTTTCATTAAATATCACCCTTAATATTTTTGTATATAATCGGGAAAAACTAACCTTGCGATTAGTTCCTCCTGAATTATTTTAGTTTTGTACGTATAACATTACTGCAGTAATGGTATATGTAGTATCAGTTGATGGAACTGTTGTAACACTTTGGTCATATGTTACAGTTAATTTTAAATTCTTTGTTGCGCCAGCAGCAAGTGTATCATTAGCAGCGATAGCAGTGCCATCAGCATATGTTAATGTATACTTAACTGGATCAGTATCCTTTAATCCTGTAATTGTAGGAGCAGCATTTAACTTAGCATCAATTGTACCAGCATTAGTAACATCAAATGTATAAACAGCTGAATCACCAGGTTGCTTTAAATCTACATTGATATTAATTAATGTGTCAGTAAGTTTAGCAGCTGTAGTAACAGCAGCCTTGCCTCCTAATGTTGGTGTTCCCAAATTAGTGAACTTGACTGACCAAGTTTCTCCTTTCGTTGTAGCAGCAGTTGTAATTGTTAGAGTTTGTTGTAAAGCGGCATAACCGATTGATAGTCCTACGATAGCAACGCAAATAGCTACTATAGCAAGAACTCTAAATCCACGATCTTTTTGCATATAATTATCTTTCCTTTCCTATTATATTTTAATTATATTCTATATTTTTTGTTTAGTAAATAAGAAATATTACTAGTTTACATACTAATTTTGTACATATAAAAGTAATATTTGTGAATTAATAACTTGGTTCGTTATTGTTGATCCATCTTTGTATGCGATTGTAATCTTTAATGACTTAGTTTCACCTGCATTCAATGTATCATTAGCATTGATTGTCGTACCATCAGCATATGTTAAAGTTACAAGAAATTTGTCTTTAACATCATCTGGTATACCAGTTACTGTTGGTGCTGAACTAAGTTTAGCATTCAAAGTACCACTGTTTTTAACATCAAATGTATATGATGCAGCATCACCAGACATTTTGAATTCAACGTCTAAATTAACTGTTGTTGCTGATAATACTGGTGCTGTGGCTTCTGCTGCTGTTCCAGTTAATGTTGCAGTACTCATGTTTTGAAATTCTATTGCCCATACATCATTGTTAACCGCTGTTTTAGTGTTTATTTGAAGCAGCGTACTAAATGAAGCATAACCTACTGATAAACAAAAAATCGCAACAATAAGTGTAAAGATGATGACTAATCTAAATCCACGATCATTATCTTTATCTTTAGTATTCATTTACCCTCCTATTATGATTTAATTATATCAAATATTTTTTTAATTACAATTATTATTCAAAGTAAGTGGTATCTTATATGTAATAGTTTTGTCAAGTTTAACTGCCTCTATTTTGATATATAATTCGTTATCAGTAAACGACTTGCAACTAGTTTGATAATTATCTACATTAAATTGAACTCCATTTAAATAATCTTCTAAAGTTATATTAGTATTTTTAGCATATTTGCCTTCACTAATATTAATCTCATTATTGTCATGTAATTCATATAATGTACAAGTAATCTTATCGTAAATAGTATTATCTTCACCACCACAATAATCTATATTAGATATATAGATAGATGATTTATCATTGTTATACGCAATACTACCACTTATTTTAAAAGTATCACAAGTAGTAGTAATAGTCTTAAAATTAAAATCTTTATCTTTACTATAAACAATATATATAACAATAGATGCAATTAGCAGTAAAACTATTACCAAGTACCATATAATATTTTTTCTTTTTTCTTTTTTTAAATCTAATAAAGTATTAATATCAACATTATATAATTCGCTAATTCTTTTTAAGATAGCAATATCAGGTATATTCTTACCATTTTCCCATTTAGATACTGCCTGATATGTAACCCCTAATTTATCTGCTAATTCACCTTGGGTTAAATGATTTTTCTCTCTTATTTCTTTAATTAATTTTCCTATTTTTTCTTGATTCATCTTTCACCTAATACCATATATATTTATGATCATAATATTCAATATATTTAATAATATCCTCTACTCTAATGGACATTGTCATGCAAATATTGTTAGGATGGACTAATATTTTTTCTTTTTCTAATTCTTTATCAATAATAATTAATACTTTATTATCATGATCATTACAAATAGCCATAGGTGTAATACCACCATTAATTCCTAAAATACTCTCTTCATTAGAAGCAAAAGATAACTTACCTACTAATTCTTTTAATTTTTTAAAATCAGCTTTCTTATCTTCTCTAAGTATTAAAAGATAATAATTATCTTTATTATCTTTTAAAAATAAAGATTTAGTTCCAACACCATCAATATTTAATTCTAAACTATCTGCTTCAGCGATAGTGTGTACTTCCTTATGTGTTACATATTCATATTTAATATTTAATTTATCTAATGTTTCAAACAACATACTATCACCATAATAAAATTATAACATAAAAAGTAGAATAATTTTTATTCTACTTTTCTACTGGTTCAGTACTATACCAATAATAACTACCATCTGTATTTTTATTAAATGTAAATTTATATAATGCTCCAAATTGAGATACATCTAATCCATCCTTATCGGTTATTGTAGCATCTTCTTTAATTGTCTTTGTTCCAGCTACACACTTTAATCCGGGATCAATAGAACATAAAGCATAATATTGCTCAATTTCTAATCGATCAGGATAGATAGTGGCATCTTTTAATGATGTTAAAGAAAATTTGTTATCAAAACCGCCTACACCAGAAAAACTAACAATAAGGAAATCATTATTTTCTTCCGAATAATATCCTTTTAACCCTATTTCACTAAATCCACTAGTTGGCGCTGTAGTATCACTTCCAAATATTGTTTGATATTCTGTTTTAAAATTATCATATGTTAATTTTTGAACTGCTGTAACACCTGCTATAGCAGTACCATAACTGTTGCATGTTTTATATAGATCATCGTCATAACCTTTTAAAGCTGAACATGTTAGAACTAATTTACTAGTATTATCTGTAATATGACTATAAGTTGTCCAAGATTTATCTTTATCAGATAATGTGCTATTAGTTACAATAGAATCAGTATAAAATGAATTCATCACTTCCATAGAGCCTCTTAAATAATTACTTGATTTAACTAGTTTCATTGCATCTGTTACTATTGTAGAATTTGTACTAACACTTTTTACTGGTTTTAAGAAACTGTCATAAACAAAATATCCAACTAAGCATACAACTATAATAATTATTATAGTTAATACTCCTTTTACTTGTGAACTGATATTCCCTTCATCTTCCATATTATCACCATATTAATTTTAACATAAAAAGGATATTAATAAAATATCCTATTTTAAATATGTATCTAATGCATGTAAACGATATCTAGGTGCACCCATTCTACTTGTTGGAATAAATCCTGATTTAGAATTGATAACATCTGGTATACGATTAACAATATCAGCACATGTTAATTCAACTGTCTTAGGCTTATTGACAACTACTGTTGTATCAGGTTCACCAAAGACTGTCCATTCATTTTTATCAAACTCAGTTTCATCATAAACTTTGCCAATGCATTCTGCTTCTAATTCAATACCTTCTTCAGTTTGTGCAACAACAACAGCACTCATGCCTGTCGCATTACCTGCTGGAATATCCATATTAAGTGTTGTTGAATGAATATCTTTAGCATTAGTCATTGGTACACATTTTTGATTCATACTAGTAATATGCAGATTAAATTTATCAGCTAACCATCCTACTGTATTCCACATATAACTTGGTGCAAATGTACCATTATCAACCATCTTTTTAATTTCTTCAGCTGATAATTGTGAAGGCTTAGCAACCTTTTCATCAAATTCAGCAAGTGTTAAGCCTGAGCCATGAACTTGTGCAAGCGCAATACCATAATCTTCAACATTATAACTTGATGATCCTTTAATCTTAGTAATATTGTGTGTTGAACCAGCAATAGTACTAATTAAATTACCCCAAAATATATCTTGGTAACCACATCCAGTAACAGTAACGCCATTAGCTTTAGCAAGGCCATCTATTTCATCAAATACTAACTTATTACTATTTTCAGAATAGAATGCTTCTTCACATGTTGTAATCGCATTAACTTTATGAGTTACAATTGTCTTTAAAACATCTCTTAAATCATTAACTAAGCTCATTGTCATAACAATACAAATATCTGGTTTAGTAGCATCTAATATGGCTCCTAAATCATTAGCATTTTGAATTGCTACTCCTCTATTTTCGCCACCCATAATAATACTGATATCTTGACCAATGACATTAGGATTAACATCAACAGCTCCTACTACTATAGCGCCTTTTTCAAATACATAACGCATAGCATATTTAGCCATTTTACCACAGCCTACTTGAACAACTTTAATCTTTTCCATAATATTCTCCTTCTTATTCTCTACCGCATTATAGCATATATATAAATCTTGACAAGTATTAAGTGTAAACTATTTACAATTTGCAAAGAATTAAAAAAGTGTTATTATAAAGGCGAAAAGAGGGATATATATGCCTAATATAAAGTTAATTAATGGTACACTTACTTATGGAAAACCATTAGAAGTTAATGAAGAAAGTTATAAATACAAATACTTTCTTGATATTATGGGACCAAGTTATAGATTGACTCTTGACAAAGATGCTGATCAAACTGAACTTTGGGAAAAGGCTTATAATATGAATGTTAGATATGGTATAGGAAAATATACACTTCAAAATAATCATCAATATATAATGCCATACTTTGAAGATAATGATTGTATCACATCTGATTTTAAAGGAACATGTCTTGGTATGCAAATACCAGATAGTATGATTATTCCATTCCTTAATGATTATATGAAAGATGGTAATGTTAAAATTAGAGTTAGTAATACTGGTAATTATTTAACAAATAAGATTAAAGATGATGATGCTACTAGCATCAGAGATTTAAAAGAAGATTATCAAATTAATGGTAGATTTAAGTCATATAAAAAACAACATTAAGTTGTTTTTTTTTAATATCCTAATTTACCATCAAGACTATCATCATTATCAATATAATCTTGAACATCAATTTCACGATACTTATCTTTATCATCACGTACTACTACTTTGCTAATACCAGCGTTGATAATCATTCTTTTGCATAAGGCACAAGGATTGGCATTTTCAACATAAGAACCATCTTTATAATTTAAACCAACTAAATATAAAGTAGAACCAATCATATCTTTACGAGCAGCACTAATGATAGCATTTTGTTCAGCATGAACACTACGACATAATTCATAACGTTCACCTCTTGGTATGTTAAGTTTTTCTCTCATACAGTAACCTAAGTCACAACAATTTTTTCTACCTCTTGGTGCGCCAACATAACCAGTAGAAATTATTTCATCATGATTAACTATAATAGCACCAAAATTTCTTCTAATGCATGTACCACGAAGAGCGACTGATTCAGCTATATTTAAATAATAATTTTGTTTATCTATTCTCGACATTAGATATCTCCTTTACATCATTTGTTTTAGTTCCAATAATTGTTATGGCTGTAACTAAAAATAATACTAATAATACAACTAAAAATATAATTATTAACTTCTTATTTTTCATTAATACCTCTCTGGATTACTCATTATTTTAATAATTAAATCCATATTATCATCTTTAGCCATAATATTCTTTTTAATTACACCACATTTATTACAACGATAAACTATTTTATAATTATCATCTTTTTTTTCAATGGCGATAGGTTCTAAAATACCATGACAATTATTCGCACGATCTCCTGGATTATTATCAACATGTATTGATGATAAGCAGAAAGGACAATGATCTCTTGCTGTGTAACCTAAAGGAAGTACTTGTCTATGACAAACACTGCAAGTAAACTCTTCATCAATCATTTTAAATTTTTTATTATCCATATTTATCACTACTTTATTATACAATAAAAAATCATATCAGACGATATGATTATTTACTTTTCTTTTCTGCAGCTTTTTTCTTGTTTACCATGTTCTTATTAACTAGTCTCACTTTAACACCTTTAGAAAAGCCAAACTTCTTTTTAACACCATCTGGTAAATTTACTTTATATGTTCTCATGTTTTCTCACTTCCCACGTATAATTTATATCATATTATTGACTTTTTGTCCACTATTAATGCAAATAAATTACAAATCCAATTGCTAATATAATAGCACCATAAATTAATATAAATATTTGTTTATTATAATAGCATAAAAATGCTTCTAATGGTTCCTTTGGATTATATCTTACATAATATTCTTTTTTCTCATCTAATGGTTTCTTCGAATTAATGTTAGCGACAAGACGGAAAGACTTATTACCTACTTTATATTCTAACATTGGAGAATATGTTTTCTTTAATTGATATTTCTTATATTCATCTTTGACTCTATTATAAAGAGCTGGATTATTTCTTTTAATATTCTCTAGTGTCATATTCATAAATTCAGGATCATCACTAGCATATTGCTTAATTATTCTAGCTTTAGTTTTAGTAAATTTTTTAAATACTGGTTGTATTAATAATACTGATAATCCTTGTAGACCAACCATAATAACTATCATAGCGATAACAATGATTATAAAACCTAATATTCTCATAATGCACCTCTAACAAATAGTGTAAACTAAAAAGACCTTTAATTCAAGGTCTATTTTTTAGCTTTTTTTGATTTTTTAGCAGTTTTAGATTTAACTTTTTTAACTTCATGTTTAACTTCTTCAGTTGATTCTTTTGCAGCAGCTTTTAAGTGTTCAACTGGAGTGTTTCTTCTACGAGCATCAACGACATAGACAACAAATGCAGCGATGACAGCCACAGCGATTAAGCCAGCAACTTGTCCTTTTGAATTTGTTGTACCTGTTGTAGCAGTAGTACTAGTTGTACTAGCTGTACCAGTGTTTCCACTATTAACATTAGCAACAACATCTGTCTTAGTAGTAGCATCATATTCTGCTTTGATAGCAGCTTTAATTTCATCATCCATTGAACTAGAATATCCTGAAAAATACTTAGAGCCAATAACGATGAATGGTACACCACTTGCTGTTGTATTTAATGATGTAGCAACACTACTCATTAAAGAACTATTAGCGGTATTATACCAAACTTCATATGCACGAAGTTTGAAATATTGGCCATATTCTGTCTTACTTAATGTAGATAAGAAAGTTAAGAATTCAGCGCAATGAGAACAACCATGTCCTCTAAATAAATAAATAACGGCTTGATTATCACTTTCAGTGTAATCACTATTAGTTGAAATACTTTCTGCTGTTAAAGTATCATTAAGATTTGTATAAGTAACATCATCAGCTTTTACTACTGCAGGTGCAATAAATGCAACAGCGATTAATGCTACGAATAACATCTTTATTTTCTTCATATATAAATCCTCCATAATCACATTTTACGACAAAAGCAACATAAAAAGCAAGACAATCCCTTATATTTCATCAAATTTACACAAAGGATTATATCTTGCTTTCTATTTTTATTTTTTTAGAGTTACTTTAACATTATGTATTCTACTATCATTAACTAATTTAATATTCATATTTTTTTGTTTTTTGTTATCAACTAACAATTTATTTTCTTTACCTGATTTAACTTCAATATTATATTTAGTATCTTGATAATTATAAGTAACTGAGAAACTATCCCACTTTGTTGGCATATGTGGATCAAAGCATAAACTATTACCTGTTTTATTGAAACCAATAATATCATTTAAACCAACTTTATAGAACCAACCAGCCGAACCTGTATACCAAGTCCAACCACCACGAGCAGGATAACGATTAGATGAATATATATCCGCAGCAATAACATAAGGTTCTACTTTATAATGGTAAACTCCTTCATTATCACGACTACGATTAACGGGGTTAATCATTTGAAAATATTCATAGGCCTTATCATAATAACCTTGTTTAATGAGAGCCATTAAGTACCATGATACGGCATGAGTATACTGTCCGCCATTTTCTCTAATTCCTTCTGGATAATTCATGATATAACCGGGATTATCAATTGATTTAGAAAATGGTGGTGTCAATAATTTAACAATGCCTAATTCTTTATCAACTAGATTAGTCTCTACCGAATTAAAGATACTATCAATTCTATTCTTTGGTGCAACACCACTGATGATACTAAAACTTTGAGCGATTAGATCAATCTTACATTCAATATTTTTATGACTACCTAATTTATGACCATTATCAAAGTATGCACGTAGATAATAGTTACCATCCCAAGCATTATTATTTAAATTGTTGGCTAGATTTCTATTAAATTCTTCATACTTAGATGAATCATAATACTTATCAAACTTTTCCATTATTTCAATGAATGCTTTGATATTAATATATAAGAAGAATCCTAACCAAACACTCTCACCTAATCCTCTAATACCAACTTTATTCATGCCATCATTCCAGTCACCACCACCCATAAGTGGTAAACCATGGCTACCAATTTGTTTCATCGAATGATTAAGGGCTAATTCTAAGTGATTAAGTAATGTTGCTTTTTCTCTTGAATAGTTAAATGTTAATCCTCTTTCTGTTTCTTCAGAATTTAGCATATCACCAGTAACGAAAGGTACTTCTTCATTTAAGATATCATAATCATTTGATGTCATAATATATTCATATGTTGCATATATTAACCATAGATAATCATCTTTGTAACGACTTCTTAATCCAAAACGACTATTTTCATGCCACCAGTGAAGAACATCGCCTTCTTTAAATTGATGCATAGCATTAACTAATATTTGATTCTTAGTTAGATCTGGTCTTACTAAAACGATATTCATGGCATCTTGTAATTGATCTCTAAATCCATAGGCACCACTTACTTGATAAAAACCAGCACGAGCTAGAAGACGAGAACTAATTGTTTGATATAGATACCACCCATTCAGCATTAAATTGAAACTAGTACTTGGTGTTTTAACTGTGATAGTATTTAAATTTTTATGCCATTTATTTTTAACTTCTTCTAAAGATTTATTAGCATTTAAAACATTATTATATTTAGACATTAATTCTATATTCTTAGTATCACTATCGGAACATCCTAATGTAAAGACAATAGTTATTTCTTCATTAGGATTTAATGTTAATTTAGTATCTATTTCTTTTACTAAAATCTTATCATCAATAGCTTGATCTATTTTTAATGAAGATGACATAAACGCAACGATATTACTATAGTTAATACTATAAACATTACGTATCTTTAAATAGTTATCAGCACTCATATATTCAGATAATATATGACGAGCAGTCTTCTCTTCAAAGTTACCAAACGTTGGATTGATATAGAAACCAATATCAACATTTTGATTACGATTTTCTTTATTAGTTAACTTTAGCATGTAAATCTTAATTGTATCGTTAATTGGTACAAATTCAGTAATCTCTTTCTTAAGTCTTGATGTTTCACTACCTAAAATAGAATAACCAAATCCATGACGACAAATAGTTGGATCAAATATCTCACCATTAAATTTAAATCCTTCTGATTTATCATTAAGTACCATATCATTAGTCCATGATGTTAATTTATATTCATTACTATTATAGGCCCATGTATAACCACAACCATTATTAGTAACAATTGTACCAAAATTCTCGTTAGCGATGATATTAGACCATGGTGTAGGCGTATTTGGATTAGTAATGACATATTCATTGCCTTCTTTATTAAAGCCGCCAAAATCAGTCTTAAAATCTAAATCATAATTAGTTGTATCTTTAATATTCTTTTCTAACTTAATTGGTGTATATAAACTAACTTTATTATTGTATTGTAAATCATTAATCTTTTCCTTTAATGATTTATGATCATTTAGATCAAATTTAAGTCTTGGTACAATATTAAGTAAACTCATCTCTTCATTAGTAATATCATTATTATTTATTACTTTAATCATACCTGGAGTATGGTTAAAATTATTTAATGTATACATACGATATACTTCATCATCAATTTCTTTCTTGATAACTTTAGCATACTGTTCATTCTCACTATTGATAATAATAAAATCAACAAAGATAGAATTATTCTTATAGTACTCAAAACACTTTAATAAATCCATAATGAAACTAATATCACCAATATCATTAATGTTAGCAAGAACAATTGGATAATCTCCTGAAATGCCAAATTTCCAAAGACCATTTTGTCCTAAAGCATTCTTCTTTAATAATTCTTTTCTTTCACCACTTACAGCGATTTTAGTAGTTTGATATAAGTAGTTAAGCATCGTATTATAAACACGCATCTCTGATCCTGTAATATTCATAGAACGTGTATTCATAACATTAGCAAGATTTGCTACTTCAAAAGCTTTTTTAATAGCAAGTGAATTATTATAAGTATTAACAATATCTAATAATTGATCTTTAGATCGACCAAAACCATTAATTAAACATACTGTAACTTCTTTATTAGCTTCTACTAATATACGATTACGTAAACTCATTATTGGTTCTAGATTAGTCCCTACTTGATTAGTTAATACTTTATCGATAGCCTCTGGATTAGATGCATTATTATTTCTTCCAATAAAGAATGCTCTATCAGTTTCATATTGATATGGTATTAATGGTTTTTCAATTACTAAACGATTAATAACATAACTATTAGCATCTTCTCTTTCTCTACTCTTCTTCATTGTAATTAATGAATCAGTATTAGTATCATAAGAACTTTCTAAGAACATATTATTAAATACTCTATGTGATACATCATCAGTATTTAAAGAGATTATTGGTTCAGTATATGTCGTAAGTTCTAAAGTTTTATCTTCATCACTAAGATTCTTAAATGTAATCTTTCTTAATTCAGAATGATGATCTTTTGTCACAACTATTTCAGTAGTAGTAATAATATCATCATCACTACGAATATATTTAATCATATCTGATGCAAAGATAACATCGTATTTATCTGGCATCTTATTAATTGGTGCATATGTATTAGACCATACCTTACCGCTCTTTAAGTCTTTAATGTACATAAACATTCCGTAGTCTTGTTCTGTTACTTTGCGGTATCTATTTAATTGAATTGTTCTATATCTACTAAATGAGTCACCACGATCATTCATTAATACACAGTATTTCTTATTTGATAAGACTGAGACCTCTGGTAAATCAGATATATAGTTAAATGCGCGAATATCATTTTCAATACTCTCTTTAGTATAGTCATAACGTTTATATTTGGCTATCTTCATATCGATATTAGCGACTACTTGAATCTTTTCTTTTAATAAGATTTCAAAGGTACGAATATTAATATTACTATGGAAATAATTTTGAATACTACCAGATGTTAAATAATTAGTCATAGCAGCTAGACTCATACCTTGGTGATGAGAGAAGTATGCTTTAACTTGATTATTAGTATCTAAGTCATATGATTCATAGAAACCATAATCACCATACATATTAATCTTTTTAAATTTATTTAAATTATCATATACTTCTTTTGGAAACATCTGCATCGCCATAATAGAAGAATATGGTGATATAACGATACGATTATCTTTATCTTCTTTGGCTTTTAAATATGGTGTTGCGAAAGCTTTATATTTATAATTTTGTGCATTATCTAATTCATCATAAGCAGATTCAGACATGCCCCATGGCATATCTTTATTAATAAAACTCATATAATCTTTTTCACACATAAAGGCAAAATGATAAGTTTCATCAAATAACGTATGTGGATAATTTTTCATATAAAGATATGGCATGTAATATTCAAATGATGTTCCTGACCAAGATATTAATCCTTTTGCATGATTATATGTTGTTAAATTTTTATCTAAACAGAACCAATGCTTCGCTGGTACATCACCTTTTGCAATAGCAATATAACTTGTTAATCGACTCTCACTGGCAAACTTATTGTAGTTATAAATTGATAACTTAGATTCATTTAAATCATAACCAATACTAAAGACATCTTTATCTGTGTATAGTCTCTTAAAATCAGTATTGTTAATTAAATAATCGACTCTAGTTGATAAATCTAAATCAGCTTTTTTATTTAAGAATTCAGATACAACTACTAATGACGCAACTAAGTTACCAGAATCAACTGTAGATACAAATAATGGATTTAATGCTTCCATTGTTTTAATGTTATACCAGTTATAAAGATGTCCATACCACTTTGGTAACTTCTCAATACTGCTAATAACTTTAGTTAATAAATCTAATGCTTCCTCATCAGTAATAAAACCTAATTCATCAGCACAGACAATACTAATTAATGAGTAACTGATATCTGTTCCAGAAGTACGATTATCTACTTTTATTTCTCTATTTTCTTGATAATTATCAGGCATTAAATAATTGTATTCTGGTTTTAAATTATCATTAAAAAAACTCCATGTTTTTTTAGCAATGGCAAGAACTTCATCTTTTTCTTTGTCACCTAAATCTTCTGCATGATCATGTAATGGTTGACTAACTTGATGTAAAACAAATGGTGTGGAAACAAATACTAATCCGTAAAGAACACTTAGTATGTTTAATTTAAATAATCCTAAGCATATTAGTACTATACCTAACATTAAGTTAAAATTAAAATTCTTTAGATAATTATTTAAATCATTCTTAGTTGTCTTTTCAGCATCTTCGGCAGTTATCCAATTAAGAAGATTTTTATGACTTATAGTTAAACGATATAAAGTTCTAAAGAAAGCATCCATATATAATTTAGAATAAAATGGTATTGTTGATAGATTAATAAATGAATTAATTATTAATGATTTAAAGCCAGTTAAAACATCACTATAGCGAATAGTTATTGAATCGGTTTTCTTATTATATAATCTGCTTCTTAAATAGAATATTATTGGTAAGGCGATACCAATTAATACAAATAATCCCCATAAATATGGATGACCAGTACAATACGAACCTAAGATAGCGACTAAAAGTACCATAGGTGCTAAAAACATACGCATAATATTATCTAATATTTTCCATTTACCTAGAGAATTTAATGGATTTTTAACTGTCTCTAATTTCTTATTTTTAACGTACGGTTTTAACCATCCAATTATTTGGACATCACCACGAGCCCAACGATATTGACGTGTGGCATCAGATAAGAATTTAACAGGGAAATCATCGATTAATTCAACGTCAGATAAAAAAGCACATCTAATGTAATTACCTTCTAATAAATCATGGCTTAAAACTAAGTTATCAGGACAAGCATCAGCCATAATAGTATCAAATACTTTTAAATCATATATACCCTTGCCAATAAAACTACCCTCTTTAAATAAATCTTGATAGACATTAGGTACTATTGATGTATATGAATCAAATCCACCGATACTAGCAAAAATTTGGGAATACAAACTCTTGTTAGTAGATTCAATATCAACACTAACTCTTGGTTGCATTAAGCCATAGCCTTTTATAACTTTAGTATTATTTTTATTTAGAATAGGCTTATTTAATGGATGCGCCATTGCTCCTACTAATCCTAATGCTGTATTTAAAACAAGTTCTGTATCAGTATCAAGAGTAATGACATATTTAATATCAATATTAAAATTACTAAAAGTACTGGCAAAATAATATTTGCTAATATCTTCTTTAGTAAATTGATGTAATAATAACTTATTAAATTGAATTAAATTACCACGTTTACGTTCATAACCTAGATAACTATTTTCTGATGGATTAAAGAATCTTTTACGATAGACAAAATAGAATATTTTATTACCATATTTTTTATTTAAATCATTTACACATTTAAGACCTGTTGCGATAATATTTTCATCTAAGTAATAAGATTCTTTATCACAACTTTTTGGATCGCCAGCTAGAGTAAAATATAAATTATCACTCTTATTAGCAAGATAATATGTTTCTAATGTATCAAACATATTTTTAACTTTAGTAGGATCATTTAAAATAGTTGGTATAACAACCATCGTAACTGATTCACTAGGTATACCTTTAGCATAATCCATTTTAGGAAGTGGCTTAGGGCTAACTGTATTAGTCACAATATAATTAACTAATTTAATATATAACTGACTAACAGGTATTATTAAAATTAAGAATCCTAAGATTCGATTGCTAATAAAATATGCACTCAAATAATATGTCGATACAATTGATATGGCTGTTATAAAGAATATATAAACAAAAACATTAAATTTAGTATGACTATTACCAAATAGATAAAAACCGATATGTTTATTTTCTTCTAAAGCTTTGCTCATCAATTTGATAACATAATCATATTCACTCATATGACTTCTTTTTGCTAATTTAACAATACGATCACGATAAAGATATTTAGACTCTGTTGTCATCTTGCTGTATACTTCATCACAATTTAATTTTTGTTCTGTTAGACATACATTTTCAAATAACTTTTCATCATCTAATTCAAAGAATTCTTTAAAAGCACCAAATATATTAGATATTAAAATATTGCTATCAATTCTAACTTGATATTCACCATTTAACATGTCTTTTAATTTTATTTTATTAGATTCTAAAATATGATTTAATTGCTTAAATGCTTCATTCGATTTAGATCCTAATTTTTTTAATTGATTATTAATTTCAAAAACATAATCTGCATTATTAACAATATCTGAATCACTACTAATAAAATCTTCTAGATTAATTTCTTCATTCTCGACTTTTTTAATCTTTTGAGATATATCAGCTTCAATATCAAGACGTCTTTTTTCTTCTTGGCATAATTCATTTAATTTACTTGTATATATAAACAATAATAATGTTGGTATTAAATCTATTTCACGATAAGAAAAATATATCTTATTTTCTTTTTGATATAAATTTAATTCATTAACTAATTTATCAAAGTCTAAATTATAATTATCTTTTTCAATAATGTTAGTTAAAACATTATTGATATGATGAGCATATTTAAATTTCTTTTTTAGGGCTTTTGTCTCTCTGATAACAATATTTTTATGTTCAACTAAAAGATAATAATTGTCGATAAGCCATTCATTGGTAATACCAACATTTTCTAAATTCTTAGTTTTCTTAACTAGAAATTCATAATATGTTGTAATATTTTTAAAATCTTCTAAAAACTTTTCTATCATACATAGGCCTCCCGATTATATATTGATTTCATTATAGCAAATATTTGCTTCAATTTGTTGCTTTTTCATAAAAAAAGATATATCTTGCGATATATCATAAACTTGTTTTAGTTTTTTCTAAGACGTCCGTAAATTCTTTTTGTAGTTGATCACGATATGCTTCAGTCTTACCTTCAAAACGCAATGTGATGTTAGGGCCTGTATTACTTGCTCTTACTAATGCCCAACCATCAGCAAATTCAACTCTAACACCATCGATATCATTTATTTGGTAATTCTTACTTATGGCATATTCTTTAACTTTATCAACAACTTTAAATTTAATTTCATCAGGTGTTGGTACTTTTATTTCTGGTGTTGAATAATATTTATTAATACCCTCTAATAATTCATCAACTGTCTTATCTGTATTTGATAATAATTCAATCATACGAAGTCCAGCATACATTCCTGAATCAAAGCCTAAGAATTTATCTCTAAAATAAACATGTCCAGATAATTCTACTCCTAGAATACAATTACCTTCCCTAGTCTCTCTTCTCGTATACGAATTACCACTACGATAGCATTCATAAGTACCACCTAGTTTAGTTATTTCATCGCTTAATGCTTTAGAACATTTAACATCAAATAATACTTTTTTATTATTGTTTTTAGGTAGAACATCTCTAGCCATTAAAAGCATATAGATATCGGCTGGTATATATTTACCAGTATTGGAAATAATACCAATACGATCGCCATCGCCATCAAAGGCTAATCCAACATCAGCATGTTCACTAATAACTTTCTTTTTTAAATCAGCCATATAATCTTCGACAGCAGGATCTGGAATATGGTTTGGAAAATTACCATCTGATTCATCATAAAGCATAACAGCATCTATATTAAATTTGTTATATAAAGTTTTGGCAAATAAACTTGTTGTACCGTTACCACAATCAATTACGGCTTTAACTCTTCTTGGTCCTAAATTAATAGACCAAGTCATTAAATCGTAATATTCATTTACAATATTGTAATAACTTAAATCACCTTTACCATCATGAAACTTACCAGCAAGAACATAGTCTCTAAAATCTTCTATCTCTTTACCACAAGCATTACCTTTATCATTAAAGGCAAATTTAAATCCGTTATCATCTTTAGGATTATGACTAGCTGTAATCATAATGCCACTTGGCACATTTTTTAATATACAAGCATAGTAATACATTGGTGTTGTACATAATCCTAAATCAATTACAGATACACCAGAATCTAATATACCATTTACTAATGCTTCTCTTAAACGTGGTGATGAATTGCGGTTATCACGACCTATGAAACAATTAGTATTACCATCATCTATTAATTTGCTACCAAAAGCTTTACCAATGGTATAAACGGCATCATCAGTTAAATCTTTATCTGCAATACCTCTTATGTCATAGCCTCTAAATATATATTTATTAATTTCATTTGTTATTTTCATATTATCACCATCTTAATTATAATATAAAAACTCTAATATTTTAAAATAATATTAATTGTGTTTACAAAATAAAAAAACTTGCATAAGCAAGTTTTATTTCAAAATGGAGCAGATGATGAGAATCGGACTCACGTCTTAACCTTGGCAAGGTTACATTCTACCATTGAACTACATCTGCAGGACATTAGTAATATACCATATCCATAAATCTTTTTCAATAATTTTTTAGTTTTTTATATAATTTTTATTTAATTCCCGTATGACCAAATCCACCACCACGATTATCACCAATAGTTTTAACATCTTCTGTTTCAACAAAATCAGCGGTAGCATATTTGGCAAGAACTAATTGTGCAATACGATCACCTTTATTAATTTTAAATGCTTCATTAGATGTATTTTCCATAATAACCCCTATTTCATCACGATAACCACTATCAATTGTACCTGGAGCATTTGGAATACGAAGTGGTGTCTTTAAAGATAAGCCACTTCTTGGACGTACTTGTAGTTCATAACCTACTGGAAGTGCCACGGCAATACCAGTATGAATAATCTTTGTTTCATGTGGATTTAACTCGACATCTTCAATAGCTCTTATATCCATTCCAGCATCACCAGGATGGGCATAAGTAGGAATAACGGCATCTTTATTTAATTTTGTAAAATATACTTTCATAACTCACCTAACTCATTATAACATGCTATAATATTAACATGAAAGTATTAACGATAAAACAACCTTTTGCATCTTTAATTGCGGATGGTAAAAAAGAATATGAATTTAGAACTTGGAAAACTAATTATCGTGGTCCAATTTATATTCATGCTGGAATGACAATTGATAAAGAAGGATTGAAAAGATGTGGTGATATTAAATATCAATATCCACAATCTAGAATAATTGCTAGCGCAGATATCGTTGATTGCATTAAAGTAACTAAAGAATTTAAAGATGCATTGTACAAAAAAGATAATAAGGTATATGATATTGGCGACTTTGATGGTTATGCCTGGAAGTTAGAAAATATTAAAAAGATTGATGACAAAAGAATGATCAAAGGTCATCTTGGTTTATGGAGGATAGATGAATAAATATAAGAAAGAAGATAATATCTCATATGCTCTTGGTACAACATTAACACTTTATCTTTTAGATAATCATATTAATGATGTTTTAAGAGTATATGTACATAATAAGCAAGAACATAATGATACTTATAATAAGATAGTAAATATATGCAATAAAAATAATATTGAAATTATTGAGAGTGATAAAATATTCCATACTCTATCTGATAAAGATAATTGCTATATCATTGGGGCATTTAAAAAATTTGATACTAAGATTGATTTTAATGCTAATCACCTAGTCCTTGTCAATCCATCTAATATGGGTAATCTTGGTACTATTATTCGTACAGCAGTTGGCTTTGGCATTACTAATTTAATTATTGTAAAACCGGCTGTTGATATCTTTGATCCTAAAGTAGTTAGAGCCTCTATGGGAGCATTATTTAATATTAACTTTAAATACTATGATAACTTTAGTGATTATCAAAAAGATATTAGTAATAGAACATTATATCCATTTATCTTAAATGGTGAAAATAATCTATCTACTGTTAAAAAAGATAATACCTACTCTTTAATATTTGGTAATGAAGCTACTGGTCTACCAGATGAATTTGATCATATTGGTACTACTATTAGAATTAATCATAATAACAAGATTGATAGTCTTAATTTAGATAATGCTGTTAGTATTGGCTTATATGAATTTACTAAAGATAATTTCGTTGATAAAAAATAGATAATACTTTATAATATTATCTATGCAGGTATAGTACAATGGTAGTATACGGCCTTCCCAAGGCTAAGATGTGGGTTCGATTCCCATTACTTGCTCCATATAAAAATAACTTACGAAAATTAATTCGTAAGTTTTTTATTTAGTATTATTCTTTAATTTTTGAGACAACTTTTTAAATTCTTTTTGTTTGGCATATTCATTATGTTCATTTTTATTACAAACAATATTAAACATAAAGTTAACGCCATTTCTTAATTTACCATATTCACTATCAATACGATTAGAAAATTTATTGTTCTTTAATTCTTCTAATTCACCTGGTCTTACTAAATCAAGATTACCAGTCATAAATGTTTCTATTAACAAATCTTTATTTTTATTAAAATAAGGCTCTATAGCAGGTATAAATTGTGCATAGAATGATCTATCCTTATGCTTAGTTATTTCTGTCTTTTGAAAGATATAAATGCCCTTATCATGTAATTTATCAGTTATATCCTGCGCTATTTTATCATTGATAATTTCATCTAATAAACTACTTTCTTCATCACAATTATTAGCTATATCGAGTCTATCATAACAAGTGCCAGTAATTGACTCTAGCAAAGTAGTATTATGATCATAAGTAGTATTAATAGCATGGGCTATTTCATGTATTAGTGATTCATCTTGCACATCAAATAATGAATTTTCAGGGCAGAAATAAATATCTCTTTCTTCTTTATATGTCACTTTACCATTTTTATGTTTAATTCTTTTTTCATTAGCCATAAAATAGGCATTAATATTTCGTGAAACAAGTAATGGCTCATTAATTGTTCCATTTTTACTTTTTTCATAATTGCATTTTGATTGACTAAAACTAAAACTAGTCATATATCTAGAAATGTCATTAATCATTCTAATACGTGACATATAAAGTTTTAATACTCTATCTTTATCAATGCGTTTTATATTTTTCTTTTCGTTACATTTTAAATAAGATTCTTCTATTTTACCACCACCAAAAATATATGTGGCATATGTATCAATATTGCCAAAGTTATCAAAATAATTTTTAAAATCTATATCATTATAAAAACTAAAATAATAATCATCAAATGAATATGGATCTATTATTAAATCAATATGTTTTAAACTAGAATAGTTATGACCATTAAATTCTTTTTGATCACTTTTAGGTAATAAATCAATATTATCTTTAACAAATTGGTTCATATATTTATCATGAACTTTAGAAAGAAAATTGTAATAGCTGTCTAAATAATCATTATATCTAATCAATTCAGCATCTGGTTTAACATGATAATTATGCTCATATTCATATTCTATATATTGATCAAGTGAAGCTGGATTGTGAAAGATATAGAAGTTAGTATTGTTGTATCTTTTTGTTATAATTTTGCGGTACTTTTCCCCGTAATAATCAACAAAGGCGTTAATTATATCATCTCTATATTTATTTATATCGGTACTATAAACTAGATTCATGATATTCTCCTAATTTTATTTTCATTATACACTAAAATAATACAAAGAAAAAGCGGTTACCAAGAACCGCCTCCACCACCACCGGAGCCTCCACCAGAGAAGCCACCACCTGATGAACCACCAGAGAATCCTCCGCCTCCGCCATCATAACCAGAGCCACTTGAAGATGGTGCTGCTGTTAAAACACTATTTGAATAAACTGAGATATCCATAAAATGATTAAAATCAGTAAGATCAAAATCCATACCATCACGATAATACCAAGTTGGTGGTACTAATGTAATTGATTCAAACTTTTTAACCCAAACATCTGATATTCCAAGAACATAAGCATAAGGGATAAGATTGTAAAAATATTGTGGATTCTTTTTCACTTCCGCCTTTAATTGATCTGCTTCTGCAGTTTCAATAAAGCGTCTAAATCCTAATAACTTTCCATAAAGATCATTACCATGTTCCGTTCTCTTAGGCATTAATATCATTAAAACTAATTCACTAACTGTACATATTGCTCCAATAACTAATGCAAAGGCATTTTCAGAAAAGTATTCTTGTACTAAAGGTCCTGCTAATGATGAAAATGTTGTAACGGCTGGAAACATCATAAATACTGTTATAAAAATTGCTATTAAAATACGAGTTATATCTTTAGTAGTATAAGCATTAATTAAAATCAGTACGACAGCGTACACTAATAAACTAAATATAATAACTGTTGCTAATGATAATTCTCCATATTGAATATATACTGGTAGCCACAAAGAGAAACCAATTGTAGCTAATGCTAAGATAGCAATTAAAACCTTAAAGAAAGTAGTTCCAGATTCATATGTATCATCAATACCATTATAAAAAATATCACTTTTTATATCATTAACTACATTGTAAAAATGATACATTAAATCATCAGAAGTAACTTCATTATTGTTTTCCTTTTTATCATTTTTAACTAATGATACAAATACATCAGCAATTGAATTTGGTATATCCTTACAATTGAATAAACCATCGAAAAATTTTTGTTCAAAATCGTTATTGCCATCATATTCTTTTACTTTCTTTATTGTAAATTTACTATCATCGGTAGCATCTTCAATTATTTCTAAGTAACCTTTACTTGCTAAATAAATAAGTAATGACGTAATATTTTCAGGAGTTACTTTTTTATTGCCATATATGTATGCTGCTTCTAAACTATTAATATTATCTGGTGGATAAAACTCTATTGTTTCAACAGCTATTTTATCCTTACCTTTAAAATACCAAAGGAGATAGCATAATATTAAGCATATCATTGGGCCTACATAAATTAATAAATTTTTTAAGTTAAAATCAAAATGAAAACTAGCACGATTGAAATATCCATTATCTAATGCCAATCTTACTGTTAAAGATTGACTTGGTCCTAATATTCCATGATAAGAACCAGTAATTGTTTTATCTTTAACACTATATGTAACATTATTAGCTGTTGAACCATAATTGCCTGATGAAAAACCTAACTTGGCTGCATCAAAAGATTTAGGCATTGTTATTTTAAAAGTAATATTACCTATATAAGTAGTCCAACCATTACCAATAAGATTGTAATAGAATTCATCATAATCTGATATATTATCTCTACTTAAAGTATATTTATATGAAATAACATATCTTTTTTCACCTGTAATTGTCGAACTAGCATTACCTATTTTTAAAACGCAATTATCATCTTCCGTTGTTCTAGTATATGCATCACTTACATTAATATTAGTCACTTTAGCAGTATTACTATATGTTTTACCATCAACTAAATTAACAGTATTTTTTAGTGGTATTTCACGATATATACCATGCCTTGCTGTATTAAAATAAGCATCTATTGTTTCAGTGATATCAAAACTATTATCACTATTAACTACGACATCAATATTATATGAATCAATTACATAATCTTCACTAGTATACTTACCTGTTTTACTAGGAGTATTTGTATTATCTTGAGTATTATTATACTGAGTTACTGTAATTGATAAATTATAGTATTTAAAATTACTTATTTTTATTGTACTTGTTAACATACTAGAATTAGACATCTCACTATATTTAACAGTATCATTGGCATTAATAATCTGTACAACAGTATCAGTTACTAAAAGATTATTAGAAGTATCATAGTAATTAACTTTCTCCTCTACTTTAACAGTATAATTATTATTATTGGTAATATCTCCTGTTAAACCGAAATTCTTAGAACTGGTATTAGTTAAATTATTAAACTTGATATTTTTAATAACAACGTTATCTTTATTAACATCAACTGGATTATTTATATCAATATTAGTATCTGCTAGTACGAAACGTGGTACTAAAAAGAGTGTAAATAATAATATTATTATTTTATATAATTTTTTCATAAATTCCTCTCTACCAAGATCCCATTCCGCCACCACCGGAACCACCACCTGATGATCCGCCACCAGATGAGCCTCCTGAATCTCCGCCACCGAAACCTGATCCGCCAATGCTAAAATCAATAACGTCCTTTACAATATCTAATGCTGTATTAACTGCACCACTTCTTATTGGTGCTGAAAATGTTGATGTTGAAAGTGTATCATCAATAAAATAATTAAAGTTACCAAAATTAAAATCTGCTGTCCCTTCATACCATGCTGGTTTTGGTAAACCAATATCATCAAATTTACTAATCCATTTTTCAGATATACCTAATACATAAGTATAAGGAAGTATATCATAAAAATAAGTTGGATTTTGCTGTACTTGTGCTTCTAACTGATCTTTATCTGCTGTTATTAAAAAGTTTTTAAATCCTAAAATTCTACCATATAATTTTGATCCATATGGTGTTCTTTTAGGCATCAATGATGCTAAAACAATATTAATCACTAAAAGAGTAGAACCCGTTAACATTATTATTATGTCATAAGCATTAAAAATGGAAGTTAAATTTAGTATCTCTGGAAGCATTACAAATACAAATGGAATGCCAATTATTGAAGGTATAATGCCGTATATCCAACCTGATCTAAAAGACAAAAATATATAAAATATTACAAAAGAAGCAAGAAACAAAGCGATAAAAGATTTTTGAAAACCATATAATGGAAATGTATAAAATTCCAAAACAGGACCAACAATAGCTACTATTGCAAATAATATTATTAAAATACAAATAATTATTTGATAAATTGGTGCTTTAGAATCAAATACTTTTGATTCACCACAACCATTCTTAATAATACTATCCTTTATTCTAGCTAATGTATAAGAAAAATCAGATTTTAAATCAGAATTAGTTACATAATTATTTTCGTTCGGATTAAATTCTCCATTACCAAATAAGCCACAATAAAAATCAGATTCATAACTATTATTGCTATCATATTGTTTTAATCTCGTTATTTTATAACCAGTATCATTTTCTGATATCTTTAGATAACCTTTACTTGCAAGATAAATAAGCAAAGAAGATATATCTTTAGATTTTATTTTTTTATTCTTACAAACATAAGCTACTTCTAAACTATTCAAATTATCAGGGGCATAAAATTCTGGTGTTGTTACTACCATGGCATCTTTACCACGAAAATACCATATTAAATAGCATATCAACGTTATAGCAAATAATATTATTAAAGTAATAATTTTGTATAAACTAATATTAATGCCAGCTTTAGTAAAATAGTTATTATCTAATACTAATCTAATTGTTATAGCCTCTCCTGGATTTAGAATACCATTATAAAAACCAGTGATAACATTGTCTTTAACACTATAAATAACTTTATTTCCTGTTGAACCTTTTGTACCACTTGTGAAAGATATTTTAGCTGGATCAAATCCTTTTGGCATAGTAACTTTAAAGCTAACATTAGCCATTGGTGATGTGAAATCAGTACCAACAAGATTATAATATAATTCATCATATGCATTTGTTTCATCTTTATTTAGCTTATAATTATAACTTAAAACATATTTATAATAACCTGTAATAGTAGTATTTGGATCACCTATTTGTAAAACTAAATTATCAGAATCTAAGTATTTACTAAATTGCGTATTACAACTAATATTACTTACCATAGCATTATTATAAAATGTTTTATAATATTGATGATAAACAGAATTATGTAAAGGAAGACTACGATAAATACCATGCTTTTCTTTATTAAAATAAGCATCTATCATTTCAGTTATATCAAAAGAATTATTTTCATTAACATTAACACTAATATTATAGTCATCAACGACATAATCATATTTTGCATATTCATCTTTATTAACTATTGTTGTTGTATCTTTAACATATTTAGTTGCTTCAATAACAATACTATAGTATTTAATATCACTAGTACTATTTGTTCCGATTAATTTATTTAAATCAGACATAGCAATATACTTTATAGTATCTTTGGCATTAATAATTTGAACTGTATTTCCAGATGCAATTAACTCTTCTTTTTGATTATAATAATTAACTACTTCTTTAAGGAAAACATCATAATCATTATTATTGGTAATATCACCTGTTAAACCAAAATTACCTGTTGTTGTTTTAGATAAATCATTAAACTTAATATTCTTAATAACAATATTATTTTGATTATAATCAACAGGTTTATTTATATCAATATTAGTATCTGCTAATACTATTGGTGGCACTAAAAAAAGGGTAAATAATAATAGCAATAATTTACTTAACCTTTTCATAACTCAACCTTTACACTATTTTTATCTTCTTCACTAGCTTCAAAGAATGATTCTTCAGTAATATTAAGTGCTTTAGCAACTAAGTTGCTTGGAAATGTTTCAACGGCATTATTCAAATTTTTGATAGTACCATTATAATATTTACGTGCATTAGCAATATCGTCTTCTAATTGAACTAATTCTTTGCTTAAATTTTGAAATTCTTCATTCGCTTTTAATTCGGGATAAGATTCTGCTATAACTAATAATCTACTGATACTAGAATTAATTTCACTACTTGTTTTAATCTTCTCACTTGCACTCATATCATCATATGCTTTAGTTCGAGCATTTGTTATTGCTTCTAACGTCTCTTTTTCATGGGTAGCATATCCTTTAACAACATTGACTAGATTTGGTACTAAGTCATAACGCTTCTTTAAATAAACATCCATAGTTGAAAAAGCTTCTTTAACATAATTCTTTAAAACCCTAAAGTTATTATAAGTAATAATAAAGTATAAAACAACGACAATTAATAAAATAACAATAATATATAAAATCATAATAATACCTACTCTCTAATATAATTATACAATAAAATATTTGACTTATAAATAAAAATGAATAATAATTGACATAGGAGGATATATGGAAGAAAAAAAAGATTCTCTTGATTTAAGTGATTTATCTCTTGTTAAAATTTTATATTATGCAAACTATGAGAAATGTCACCAAAGATTTGATCAAGATGGAGCAAAATTAAAAATTAATTCCAAACTTGAAACTTTTGATAAAGATACTAAAGAATTTATCATTTATATGGGATATCAAAAAGAGACTGAAAATAAGGTTATTTCTAATGCAACTACAGAAGAACCAGAAAAATTGAATAAAATAGTTATTAAAGATGGTAAAGTAACAAGCATCCGAAGTTATGAAAAAGGATCTGAAGAAGAAAAAAAATTAGAAGAAGAAAAAAATAAAGCCGAAATAAAAAAGAATGATAATATAAATAAGTTAATAAGTGGCCATTTTTATAAAAAGGCCTTTGATTTAGCTAGCAAACAAGCCCATGAAACAATTGAAAACGAGTTAATACAGCATTGTATTATAGAACCTACTTTTGAGAAAGGTATTTCAATTTAAAAACACTTCAAATGAAGTGTTTTTTATTCTAACATTGTAATTTGTGCTAAAATTAGTATGAGAATATATAGGAGGATATATGAACAATACTATTATGTTTAAAGAAGCAAAAGAGTTTATTGATCGAGTAAGGGGTTGTGGAGACACTAATGCTACTACATTAGAAGAACTTGGAGTAAAGATTAATCAATTTAATCCAACTAATATTGTTATTATTGCTCGTGGTACATCATTACATGCTGGATTATATGCTAAGACATTATTAGAACTTTATTATCATAAGCCAGTTGAAATAGCGAATAAATCAACTTATACCATATATAATACAAAGATGGATTTAAGTCATACTCTAGCTATCATAATTAGTCAATCTGGTGGTGGTAAAGATATTGATTATGCTACTAAAAGAGCAAAAGAATTTGGAGCATTTACTGTATCTATTACTAATTTAACTGACAAAGATCAAGTTGCTAAAGATGCTATGTATAACTTAGATTTACATATGGGAGATGTTGTAGCATTTCCTGCTACTAAAACTTTCTCAGCTAGTTTATATTTAATAACTAAATTAGTTTATGCTATTACTGGTAATCCTGAACTTATGCTTGATGATGAAAAATTAACTAATGATTTAAATCATGCTTTAGAGCAATATGATGATGTTAAAAAGTTAGCTAAGAACTTTAAGAATATCGATGGATTATTTAGTTTAGGAAGAGGATTATCTTTCCCACTGGGAATTGAATTTGGTCTTAAATTAAGAGAAACTTGTCACTTCCATACATCAGGATATAGTTCTGCTGAATTCTATCATGGACCTATGATGATGGTACAAAAAGATACACCTGTCTTTATTACCTCTTATGATAAGAAGACAGTACCTACTTCAAAAGAAACATTATCATTTATTGAAGAAAAGTTTACTAAAGAAGTTTATACTATTACTAATAATAAAGAACTATATGATATGTCTAAAGGTGGAATACTTGTTGATGAATCTAATGATTTATATGCCATGTTTATGTGTGTTCTATTAATGCAAGTATTAGTAAGTGAGATTGCCATTGTACGTGGAATTGTACCTGATCACTCACCTAAATTAGAAGGAAATATTCATACATACTAAAATTAAAATCTAGTCAATAAAAATTGGCTAGATTTTTTTTAATGAAATAATTGAGGAAAGTTAGGATTAAAGTACCTTTCTACGTATTCAGAAATTATTATATTTGGCTTATATTCATCAATTAATTTTTTCTTATAATCATTTCGATGCAAATGGATTACAGTCTTAAAATCAGCTGATAAATATTGAATCATTGCTGTTCTATAGGAATCACCAACTATCATAATAGTTTCTTGATATTTAGCATTTTTGTTTTCATAAACACAAATACCTTTGCATCCTTTTTTTATTTCATAATTGTTATCATAATTTATAGTATATTTATAATCAGAAAAAACATTATATACTCCAGATAATCCTATCATATCACCAGTATTAATAGAAAATTCTTTTGTTATACTTTCATAATGTATCGAGTTATCGTTCTTAATACTTGAAATAAGACTTTGATATCCAAAAAATGCACCAATCTCATTCCAATGTGTATCTTGTTTCATATATAACTGAAATTGGTTTTTTTCTGCTAATAATTTATCTTTGAGATAAATTAATTTAGAATTATTGATATATTCAATAAGTTTTTCTCTATTACTTTTATTATCATAAATTTTTATGCTATCTGGTAATTTATCTCTATATATATTTTCTTTATTTGGAATAACTAGATAGTATAAATCAATTCCTTTATCTTTTGCGATAGAAACATCTGAATTTATTTTTTGTTTTGCTTTTTCCATTTGCTCTTTAGAATATATTCCTTTTCCTTGAACTATAGCAACTGGATTACCATCGTCTGAGTTAATATAAAATATCCAGCCATCTTTACCACTTAAGCAATTATTTCCTAAATAATTAAACAAATAGTAATTTGCTTTGCTATATTTACTTTTTATAAACGTTCTATATGGTAGATTGTCATTATAATATGCACTATAACTACTAAAGTATGTCATTATATTACTATTATCAAGTTCTGGCTTAGATGCTAATTTTCGGTTTTCCGTATTAACGTTTGGAAACTTATCTTTTAAAAAGATGTATGATACGTTTGGTACAATTAATATTAGTATAAAGATTATGATTGTTATTAATTTATTTACATTCTTTCTCATATTGACTCCTAAAATTGATTATATATAAATGAATTATATGATTCACTTACTATTGAGAAAATACTAATAATTATAAATAATATAACAACAAGTGGCTCTAAGTATTCTTTATATTTAATATAAATTGCTGATAATTTATTGCTATTTTTAAATAAATATTGAATAAAGCCACAAAATAGTATTCCACATATAATAACAAATATTGTCTTATTAGACATTATTTGATAAATATCTAATCTACTATAATTATCAATATTAGATGGAATAAACATCTTTTTTAAAAATATAATAGCATTCTTTATACCTTCTGATCTAAATAATACCCAACCAATTAATGTCATAAATATTGTATATATGTGTCCTAGTATTTTATTACTATTTAATTTTTTTATTAAACCTAATCTTTCAGTAACAACAAGTAGTCCATTAAATAAACCCCATATAATAAAATTCCAACTAGAGCCATGCCATAATCCAGTTATTGCAAATACAATTAATATGTTTATTATTGTTCTTTTTAAACCATTTCTATTACCACCAAGAGGAATATATATATAACTTAAAAACCACTTGTTCAAAGTTATATGCCACTTTCTCCAAAATTCAGTAATTGATGAAGATAAATATGGGTAATCAAAGTTTTTTGACAAGTCATATCCGAACATTTTTCCTAAGCCAATTGCCATATCACTATATCCTGAAAAATCATAATATATTTGTAGCATATAACATATTGCACCTATCCAAGCATAAAATTGTGTTATTGATCCTATATTAGCTTTAAAAATAATATCAACTGTTATAGCAAGAGTATTACTAATAAATACTTTTTTGAAAATGCCATATCCAAATGAAATTATTCCTTCATAAAAAGAATCTATTGTCATTTTTCTTGTTTTAATTTGCTTTGAAAAATTTTTATATTGCTCGATTGGACCCATTGTTAATTTTGGAAAGAAAGAAACATATAATGCAAAATTAATTATGTTTTTTTCCAACTTAGCATCTTTTCTATATATATCAATAAGATAAGATATGTTTGAAAAAATGAAAAATGATATTCCTATTGGCAAAGTTAATTTTAATAAATTTAAATTAGTATGTAATAATCTATTAATATTTAAAATAATAAAATTAGAATATTTAAAATATATTAATGGTAATAAGTTAATTATAATTCCTAATATTAATAGATATTTACTATATTTTTTATTTTTATATTTTTTTGTAATTAAAAATCCAAAAAGGTAATTTATTAGTATTAGTAATATAAGCAAATAAAATGCAGAAGTTTGTCCCCATGCATAAAACAACAAACTAGCTAAAACTAATATTAAATTTTTATATTTATTATCAGCAAAAAAATACAATATTAATGATATTGGCAAAAAAATCCATAAAAAACTCATCGAGACAAAAGACATAAACTCACCTACACTGATTATATTTTATCATATTATTTTATTATTACATATAATTAAAAGGAGCTTATACTCCTTTTACCTTTTCACCATTAAGGCTCCAACTTTTAGCTTCCGTAATTTTAACATTAATAATGTGACCAATATCTCTTTTTGTACACTTTACATTTGTTAACTTCATCGTATCAGTATAACCCATATATAAACTACCCTTATCACTCTTACCTTCAATTAATACTGGTACTATCTTACCAACATATTTTTGGTTTGATTCATTAGCATAATTATTAACTAAATCATTTAAACGATATAATCTTAATTCTTTAGTTTGTAATGGAATATTATCTTCCATCTTAGCGGCAGGAGTACCTACTCTAGGAGAAAATATAAAGGTATAAGCACCATCATACTTACATTCATTAACAACATCTAATGTATCTTTAAAATCTTCTTCTGTTTCACCAGGGAATCCAACGATAATATCGGTTGTTACTGAACAATTAGGTATTAAAGTTTTAATCTTATGGAATAATTCTAAATAAGATTCTTTAGTATATCTACGTCCCATTAATTTTAAGATACGATCTGATCCTGATTGTAATGGTAAATGGATATAAGGCATAATATTAGGATATTTAGCGATAACATCTAACATATCGTCATTAAAGTCCCATGGATGTGATGTTACAAATCTAACTCTACTAATACCTGTCTTAGCGACATCTTCTAATAGATTAGCCATTGTATAATTATCATTTAAATCTTTACCATAGGCATTAACATTTTGGCCAAGAAGAGTTACTTCTTGATAACCATCATAAACTAAATGCTCTACTTCATTTAAGATATCTTCATGTTTACGACTTCTTTGTTTACCTCTAGTATATGGAACAATACAATATGTACAAAACTTATCACAGCCATACATGATATTAACCCATGCTTTAGCATTAGATGCTCTTTTAACGGGTATATCTTCAACGATTTCTCCTTCCATACTTAAGACATCAACTTCGGTCTTTTTATTTGCCTCAGCTCTTTTAATTACACCTGGAAGGTCATCTATATTGTGCGTACCAAAGATAAAGTCAATAAATGGATATTTTTTTAATAATTCATTAACAACAGACTCTTCTTGCATCATACAACCACATAGTCCTACCATTAATGATTTTCTTTCGCCCTTTAAATGTTTAACACGCCCTACCATACCAAATACTTTATGATGCGCATTTTCTCTTATCGCACATGTGTTTAAAAGTATTAAATCAGCTTTCTCAAAACTATCGGCAGGAGTATATCCCATTTGTTCTAAGATAGCGGCTATATTTTCAGAATCATGTTCATTCATCTGACAGCCATAAGTCTTAATAAAATAAGTCTTATTCTTACCAATATTTTGATATTCATAATCTAAAGTATAATGTTTAATTGGCACAATACTCTTTGTTCTAATTCTTTCTTTATTTAAATCTGGTTTCATAAATCACCTACCAAACGATAATAACATAATTATAGTAAAAATAAAAGCACTTAGTGCTTTTATTTTAAACCCAATTCATCAAATGTTTTTCCTGCTACCATACCATTGATATAACTTGCTCCAGTTGTAACAGTACTTTGATCAGGTTGCATAACATATAAAAGTTGTGCTCCCATAGAATATGTATATCCTGAACTATCACTACCATTTAAACTATATTTCTTTATAGTCCAACTAGGATTTTTATCTAATTGAACTCTAATTAAATCAGTAATAGAATTCATATCAATATTAGTATCTATTGATGAAGATATACTATTTAATAAACTAGAATATTTTGTCATCAAAGATGGTGTTGATGTTATCTTATTGATAATTGCAGTTAGAACATCTTGTTGATTTTGAACACGATGTCTATCTCCTTCTTCATAAGCATGTCTTTCACGAGCAAAGGCCAATGCCATAGCACCATTCATATGTACCATTCCCTTATGTATAGTAATACTCTGGTTAGTCCAAGGGACAAATGTAGTATCACTATATACATCAATACCACCTATTTCATCAACAACTTTGATTAAGCTATCAAAGTTAACTTTAATATAATAGTTAATATCAATACCCATAAAGTCTTTGATTGTTTCGATAGACATATTAACACCATATATACCAGCATGAGTTAATTTATCTTTATATCCTGTTGTTCCATGTAATTGAACATAATAATCTCTTGGTATAGAAGTTAATAATACTTGATTAGTATTAGGATTAACTGTAACAAGCATATTAACATCGCTTCTACTAGTAAGCGCTATCTCGCCATAAGTATCAATTCCACTAATGTAAACAGTAAATACATCCTTAGTAACATCTACTTTATTAGCTTCTACTGCTATGCTTTCAACCTCTACTTTAATAGTGTATACAATCTTAATTTCTGATTCGAATTTATCGTCATCAGCTTCAATTTGATCTTTAGCTGTATTGCTTAATAATATGGCATCTACTCCATCATTTAACAGATTGCTCTTTAAATCATCGATTGATATTTTATTTGATGTTTTTATTTGAACAGCACTGTTTAATTTATCTAATGCATCATTGTATGTTTTAGTCTCTTCATTATATACACCAATACTCTTATCTTTTAAATCTTCGATTTTAGCATAAGCGCTATCATTTTTAACAACGACATAATATTCAGCATATGTTTTATTAAAACTATTAACCTTACCCATAAAGTTAAATGTAACACCGATATAATAACAAATAATTATACAAAATATCGATAATATACCTGATATAACAATTGATGGTATTTTTATACCTATTTTAATATTCTTTTTAAATAAGAATAAACATAATATATATGTTATTAATAATGAAATTGTAATAACCAATAATAATTTTTTCATTGGTAAAACATTTAAGAATAAAATCATTCCTAATGTGACAATAACACATATTAATAAGACTACTGCAAATATTTTACTAATGGTGTTTATTTTCTTTTTCTTCTTGTTTTCTTTTTTCTCTTTTTTTGCCATTTTAATTACCTCTTCCAATTACTCTTTTTATTATTGATTTGATTTTATTTTTAATTTTACGTGAAAAACTAACTTTTACATATTTATTTATAACTTTTAAGTCTCCACTATTTAATGACAAATCATTATAAAATTCTTCTATATTTTTGGGCTTACTAACTGACGTAATGTATGCTGAATTATATTCAACAGCTTGATCTAAATCTATTTTTTTGTAACTACAATTACTCTTTATTTTATCAAATAATTCTTCGCCTTTTTTAGAATGTATGATTAACAAGGAAGTTCCTTTATCATCATCCATTTCGGGTATTATATTATTGGCACCCCATAAATCACCTAATGTTATATCTGATAGTCTATTATACTTTTTAAACTTGCATTTATAACAAGAGTCTCTAAGAATATAATTGCTTAAAAAAGATTTTGAATAATTATCATATTTATGATTATTGCAATAATTATTATCTTTAGCATTAATTAAATAATTATAGTTAACCCAACCATTATCTTTATTTCTAAAATTAACTTCTTGTATTTTTTTGCCACTTATATATTTTCTCCATACCTGTGGTGATGGAACACCATGACATATTATATCTTGAGTATATAATTTTTCATAATCTTTTCTAAGGTATAGAAGAAGGCCTTCTATTTGACATGGAGTTCCAGTAAATAAAACAAATCTACCTTCATCAAGATTATTCTTTGCCTTCTTATATGTATCTTTAATATTGCTTTGTACATACTTTGAAGTCATTATTCTATTTAAATCTTTTTTAGTGCTTACTTCAATATGCTCTACATCAAAATTGTGATCAAATGAAGCACCATATACAACACCTTTTTTGCTTAATATATAATCTGCTAATAGATAAAATAATCCGCCTGATGAACTATTCAGCCTTATTTTATCATCATTGTTTTTTGCTGCATATGCCTTTGGTTTATTATTAGATGAATTTACATTTAATATCGGGCAAACTTTTTCACATAAACCACAATTAATACACTTACTTTTATCTATTTTAGGATATCTAAATCCTTTTTCATCCTCAACCATTTCTATGGCATTTTTAGGACATGCATTCATACAAGCATGGCAACCACAGCAATCTTCTTTTTTATTAATTTTTATCATGTTATCTACCTACTTCCTAGATAATATTTTATTTTTAAATCTTTTTAGAAGATTTTTCTCATAAGAATTCATAACAAAGTAATATGAAACAAAAGAATACACAATAGTATACGTAATTATCCAAACGAACAAATATACTTTTCCTTGTAAATGAATATTAGTAGTTAAAACAATCATTAATAATATTGGTAAAACATAATATACTAGCATTCCAAATATTTCTTTCCAAAATCTTGGTATATCAAGCTTTGCTTTTTTATAATAATAAATATTTATTATAAATATATTACCAATTATTAAAGATATTGCTGTACCCCAAGCCGCACCTATTCCACCATACATCTTCGCAAGTGGAATACTTATAATAATATTAAATATGGCAACAAACATATAAAGAATACTTCTAAACTTATGTAAATTTTTGGCTTGTAATATGCTTATGCCTAAATTTTGTATTAATGGAATAAATACTGGAATCATAAGTACGAGACCAATATAGTATGATTCTGAATAGTTTTGTCCAGCCCATAGAATAACAAATTCTTTTCCAAATAATACAAATCCACTAAGCACCAAAAATAGTATCAAAAATTGTAATCTACCAACTTTTACAAATTCATCTGATAAATCTTTATCTGATGATTTCATTGCAACCATTTTTGCCATTTTTGGAAGTAGTACTCCACTAATTCCAGTTGACAAACCAATTAATAAACTATTGCATTCACCTGCAATCGCATATACAGAAACAGCTACAGTTCCACAAATAGTTCCAAGTATAAATTGATCTGCACTCCAATTAATTTTATCTACAACTGCATTTAGAAAAACAAAAAATGAATATGCCATAATTTTATTAAACAATTTTCTATCAAAGTCTCCAAATTTCATCTTAATGTTTAATTTATTCGTGCAATAAAAATAATTAGAGAACATAACAAATAAATTAGCAACTGTAACAATTATTGCCATACTTAATGATTTATAGCCCAAAAATAATAACGGTATCATTAATAGTGGCTTTAATAATGTTCCAATTAAAGAAATTATTTTTTGAAATGTAAATTTTTCATAGGCATTTATAATTGATGAATAAACACTTAATGGAAATGATAATGCTAAATTAAATGTTAATATTAGTAAAATGTTTTGCATCTTACTTATTTCATATGGGTTCATCCCATTTTTAAAAATAACAGGTGCATAAAAATATATTAGTAATCCTATTATCGTTGATATGATTCCAATAACAAAATATATTATAAGAAACATACCATATAATTTTTGCTCTTCCTCTTTTTTATCTTGAGTTCTATATCTAGATGCATAAACGATTATTGCGTTACCAAAACCCATATCAAGTATACTTAAATAACCAATAATTGAGATAGAAAGTGAATATAATCCATATTCGCTTTGCCCTAAAAATCTAACTAAAATTGGTGTGCAAATTAGTTGGATTATTATACTTGTAATCAAAGAAACATATGACAATATTGCTCCATATTTTCTTTCTGAACTTGCACTCATTTTGTCACAACCATTCTAGCTACTTATAGCTTTGTCTAAAAAGTCTTTTGCTTTTTGTCTTTCTTTTTCTAAAACTTTATAACTTTCTGTATAATCACATGTTAATAATTTCTTATCTATTTTTCCATTATAATATCTGTCTTGTAATTTAAATTTTTTTAATAAGGTATCAATTCTAGAATTCATACTTATATTATTATCTTCTCTATTAAATACTATAAAAGGACGATTATATAATATAGCAAATACCGAAGAGTGAAAAGAATCAGTGCATATTAAGAATGCATGCTTTTCCAAATATATAAACTCACTTGGTCCACAAACATAATATGGACTATTTTTATCTAATATATTTATTATTTCACAATCATTTTCTTTTGCTACTTTATTTATTTCTTTTATTCTGTCATCTGATAATTTTCCTAAAAAGTAATTAAGTATATATTTCTTTTTTGGAAAATTATCTGGTTTTTTTGATACTTTATCCCATTCTTCATTAGTAAGCAACATAGTTGGATCAACTAAAACAACAACATCTTTTCTACCTGTTAAATCTTCAACAATTTTTTTGCCTGTTTCTTCTCGAACTGATATTGCCTTGAATTGTTTTAAATATTTAGCAGTTTTTTCTTTATATTCATTAGGTAATTTATCAACACCAAATGATGCTGAAAAAGATATTTTATTTTTACTATCAGTAAATGTCAATAAATCAAAATCTCTTAAACAGCCAAAATTACAATTCCAAATTTGATCTGATCCAACAATATAATAATCATAGCGTTTATATTTATTTATTTTAAAGAAATTAAAATTTTGATAATCAATTTTAATATTACTATCAAAAATTTTAAAATTTTTATTTCTTACTTTATCAGTTTCAGATTGCTTTGAAGAAAAAAGTGATTTTAAATAGTATTTTATTAATCGTAAGAAATATTTATCATTTTCATTTAGCAAAGCAATATTTTTGATTGTATCTGAGTCTATATTATAATGTTTTAAGAATTCAGATACGGCATAATTTTGTAGTCTATTTCCATAATTATATTCACCAAATAAAGTGACTATCATTGCCTTTTTCATAATTAATTCACCTCATTAAAATCTAACAAATAAGTAATATGGTATTACTTGATTTGAACCACATATCACAGTGTAATAAAACCAATAAATAAACAAATAAGCATAAAACATAAGATTAATAAATTTTGCTTTATTGAACTTTATCTTTCTTAATAATGATGTTTTTTGAATTGATTTACTAATTTTAGGAAAATAATTACAAACATACATAAGTAAAAGCAATTGCGAAACATAACCTATTCTTATAGCATATATATTCACATGATATAGAATAGTAGCAAAAATCTCATTAGCCAATAAAAGAATTATGAAATATTTTTCTTCTTCGTTACTCTTATTTAAACATTTCTTCAATAAAACAGAGATTAAATAATATAGTGGTATTTTAAAAATAAATAATCCTGGTATTCCTAATGATTTTCCATATAAATAATAAGCATAATGATTTAAGCCTATACTTGATAGAAGATCATCTAGCATATAAAAATCAATTATAAAAGATAATATAAAGCTTAGAAAAACAACCAAAATAATTCCATTAATTTTAAATTTTTCTTTTTTATAACTTATTTTCTTTCCTTTAAAGCATTCAAATATTTTATAAGATGCAACTATAAAAATATATAGGACTGCTGTCTTGTGAAATGCGATTGAAAGAATAATTGAAACAATTAATGATATTTTATATTTATTGCTCTTTGAAAAATAACAACAGAAACCATAAAAAAATATTGATAATGACATCATTTGTCGCATAGCATTTAATCCTATTGCATAAAAGAAAAACAAATATACTAATATAAACATTGCAATTGATTTATTGTCATGAAATATTTTTTTTGAGCCAAAATACATAGGAAAAATTATTGTTGCTTCGATTGTTAGTAATAAGAATTGAAAATTATTGACTGTTCTTGCAATCAGATACACTAAAAATGTAAAACCATAATCATATGATGAAACATAAACAACTGAATTATTATAACCAGTTATAATAGTACTTTTTATATACATAAAATATTGATTAAAATTATGTGCTTCATTATATAATGGAAGTAAATATACTTTTATATCAGTTCCAACAGAATAATTTCTTAATCCAGCAATTATACATGGTAAAAGAAGACCGAGAAATATGCATATTTTATTTATTTTTTGATTTTTCAAATTATTTCCTATCAATAGAAAAACAAATATAAACATTAGTATATAAACAATCATATTTTCTCTTTTCTAATCTGTTTTAAAATTTTAAAACAAACAATTTAAATTTCTGCTTTAAATTAAGATTTTTAAATCTTATTTCTTTTTTGTATTCATTAAATATTACTTGATTTGAATTAAGCATATCATTATTATATTTCATTTTAGCTTTTCTAAAATTTGTCATATAAATTATTTTTATATCATCACAATATATATTATTTTTTCTATATATATTAATATATTCATGTAAAGTATTAAGCCATTCTATCATTTTTTTCTCAGATATTTTGTGGGAAGATGAGGAATCATATTGAACATAATTATATAACAACTCATTTATGTAATACATAGAAATATTGTCATTAGAATCTAAAATATTTAATACAAAAAGCCCATCTTCTCCTTGATTAGTTTTTGTATTAAATTTTATATTTTTTTGAACAATAATATTTCTTTTGAAAACTTTATTGCAGCATCTCCACATTATTGGTTCAAATTTTGTTTGAATAAAACATTCTCCTTTTGTTTTTAATATCATATCATGACTAGCTTTGATTATTTCGTTTGATTTTATTCCTTTTTTATCTTCAAAGTTAATAGCAAAAGATACAATTTCACATTTGCTTTTACTAATACAATTAATAACTTTTTCATAACAATCTAATTCTAAATAATCATCAGAATCAATAAAACTTAAATAATCACCACTAGAATTTTCAATTCCTACATTTCTGGCATGAGAAACTCCGTAATTTTTTTGATGAATTAAAATTATTCTATTATCAATACTTTTGTATTTTTTACAAATATCTAGTGAATTATCAGTTGATCCATCGTCAACTAAAATTATCTCAATATTTTTATAAGTTTGATTTACAATTGAATCTATACATTTTTTTAAATTTAAGCCTGCATTGTATATTGGAATTATTACACTAATTTTGTACATATTGCTCCTTTTTAATTTCGATTTTAATTTATATTTTATTTAATATAATATAAATTTTAAAAATAAAACCTTTATAGTTTTTATTTTTTAAAAATAAAAACTTTTCACTTTTACTGTCTTTATAATAAGCAAATTCATGTATATCTTTCTTGTATTTTATAGGCATATCATTCATATAACATTTATAAAAATCTTTTGCGAACTTTGATCTAGTACATTTGCTTTTTTGAAAAAATCTTTTAATCTTTTTAAGCAATGTTTTGCTTATACTTTCTTGACCAATTGTATTTTCAGAGTATATTCTATATAAAATATTGCTATTATTATCAAATAGTATTTCACCAAAAACATTAGCTATATTATATAATGTCCAATCATGTGATTCCATATATCCATCATATTTTTCTGCTATAACTTTAAGTGAATAATTAAATACAAAAGTACATCCTGGTAAAATTGATTTTTGAAAAGACTCATAAACATTAAGTGACTTATTTGTTTTGAAACTATTATAATTTATTTTTTTTAAATTTTTATCTACAGGAATAACATTACTAGTATAAAGTAATGGAATCTTAGAATCTCTTTGCGATAATTTTGATATTGCCGAATACATTTTATCTTCAAGCCAAATGTCATCTTGATCACAAAATGCATAATAATCATATTTTTTGCTATTTTTTAAAAGTTCCCAAAAACTTTTTGCATAGCCTAAATTTGTACCAACATAATACCTAATATTTGAATGTTTATTTGAATATTTTTCCAATATTTCTACAGTTTTATCTTTTGATCCATCATCTCTAATTAATATTTCAACATTAACTTTTTTTTGATTTAAAACACTATCAAGTAATTCCTCTAAATATCTTTCTCCATTATATGTTGATAACAACACCAATATACTATTTTTCATAATAATCATGCACTTCTTTGACTGCTTCTAAATATTTGTATTTATATTTTTCTGTAGGTTCAAGCATTGCACCTTCACTCCATTCATTCCACGCATTGATAATTATAAAATCATTAGAAGAATATTTCCTTTTATTAGCTATTAATCGTTTTAAATTATTTTTAAAATTCTCTGGGGTATTATTTTTTACAATCATACAATCATACCCTTTTCTTGAAGAATTATCCCAACCACAAAAGCATCCTTTTTGAATTGGCAATTCATTGTACGTCCTTTTCCTATTTATTATATAATTCCATAGTTTATTATAATCTTGAAAATCAATTCTACTCGTTTTCTTACAAATAAATCTTTTTAACAAATTAAACTTTGAAATATCAAAATATGTTGTATAAAGTGGCTCAAATTCAACTACAGAGTCTGTTTTTAAACTTGATAATTTCTTGTTTTTTGACGATATAAACTCGACTATGTAAAGTTTTTTAAATCCATTTTGCTCAAGAAAATCATTCCAACAATCAAGCATTTGATTAAAATTAGGAATATCACTCATATTATATATATAAAGCATTGGTCTTCCATTAATCTTTATATATCTGTCATCTGCAAAAAATGGGAACAAATATTTTATGTGTTTCAACCATTCTTTTGTATCACCATATTCTTGATTTGCAATAATTCCACTTTTATTGCCATGCCAATTTTTTATCCAACTATGATTCGCCCAACAAAAACAATAATCAATTTTTTTATCAATTTCATCTTTTAATATTTCTGCCGGTTTTGTAAGTGCAGTTATATTATTTCCAAACCAATAATGATAAAATATAAAGCCACTTATTTTATACTTTTTAGCCATATCTATTTGATTTTCAATATCTTTTTTGTTTGCCAAATTATAATAATTTTTATTCAATGGAACAATTGGCTGGTAATGATCATTAAATAATTTCTTTCCTTTTTTTACATTGTCCCATTCTGTAAATCCCTTACCCCAAGTTTTATCATTTATAATATCTTTATGATATGCAGGCAAGTATAATGCTAAAATTCTCATTATCTTTCGCCTACTTTCATACCAAGATAACGTGATCCCATATCAAAGGGAAAACGTAATATAACTTTAATATTCTTATCTTGGAAAGCTCTTTTTAAGATATATTTAGCTAGACTACCTCCAGCTTTATTAGTTCCATAATTATTAATATAACTATTCTCTTTAAAGAATTGTCCTGTTAATTTATAACGATTATATAATTGCTTTAATGTAAAGTTATGGGAATGATAAACAACAGAATCTGCTTCATAACTAATAGAATAGCCATTATTAATTAATTTATAGGCCATATACATATCTTCATTGATAGGTAGATTCTTATGGTCATAACCTTTTAATTTCTTAAAGACACTTGTTTTAATAGCTGAAGAAGCATCTGAGAAAAAGAATGTCTTAAGACCTAAATCTTTAATATCATCTTTGGATACTATCTTTGATTTAGCTGGATAATTTTTTTCTCTTGTATACTTTTCAATGTTATTAAACTTAGATACTTGTCTTGAATATGATGCTACTACTTTATCATTTATATTCTTTGTTAAATTAAATAACCAATAATTATCTTCAATAACTATATCTTGTGATATAAAGACAATAATATCGGCTTTAGATTTTAAAGCATATTCTTCTCTAGTTAGACTATGAGAAAAATTAGATTTTTTTATTAACTTATAGTTTAATTTATTATCTTTTAATATATCTTCTGAATCATCAATACTCTCTGTAAGTAAAAATAAAATGTCTTTGATATCAACATCTTTTTGTTTCATTATAGAATTGTATAATGGCATTATATATTTAGATGCATTATATAATGGACAGATGATATCAATAGACATACATACTCCTATTTTGCTCCTTCTTTTTGAAGAACTTTTAATATTGTTTTAAAGAAGATTTTAATATCTAATAATAATGAACAATTTTTAACATAATCTAATTCTAATTTTCTTCTTCTTTCGACTGTTGTATTGCTTCTACCATTACAAGCCCAATTACCGGTTATACCTGGTTTTACACTAAGTAATAAATCTTTTTGATTTCCATAGGCATCTACTTCTTCTTTTACTAATGGACGTGGTCCTATTAAAGACATATTACCTATTAAGACATTAATAAATTGTGGTAATTCATCAATGGAACTCTTTCTTAAAAAACGTCCTACTTTTGTTATACGAGGATCATCGTTTAACTTATGATTATCGTTCCACTCTTTAGCTTTCTTCTTATCTTTAAGAAGATTTTTTAGTAACTCTGGTGCATTGGGTACCATAGTTCTAAATTTATACATATTAAATTCTTGACCATTTTTACCAATTCTTTTATGAATAAAAATAATTGGTGCTTTATCTCCAGTTATTAAATAACAAACTTTTATTATTATTGAAAAAATAATAAATAATACAAGTCCTATTAAAGAAAAAAATATATCAAGTAATCTCTTGAATGGTAAGTAAATAAGAGTCGACGTTTTTACTTCATCTAGCTCTAATATGTTATCGTTCATAACGCTCTCCCAAAATGTCTTGTTAACCACTGGTTAACATCCATTTCAATTATAAGTTTTATTACTTATCATGTCAAGAAATGCAAAAGAAAAGAAGTGTCTAATTACACTTCTTGTAAAACAACTAAAATCATTGGACGACATTCTGTTTCTTTAAATAAGTATGAACCTAATTTATCTCTAACTTCTGTTCTAACTTTATTAAATTGAACATAACCTGTTTTATTATTATCTTCAATAACTGTTCTTGCAATATTAGTAGATTCTAGAATTATGTTAGATTCTTTTGAATACATAAATCCTTTGGTTATAACTTCAGGACCACCTACTAATTTCTTAGTCATATGATCTAATGTGGCGATAACAATAACTACTCCATTATCGGATAAAGCTTCTCTATCTTTAATAACAAGTTCTCCAATATCTCCGATAGTCTTACCATCAATACTGATATCACTGGCTGGAATAATTTCTTTTGATTCAACTAATTTACCATCATCAAATTCAGTAACTTGGCCATCTAACTTAAGAAGAACATCTTCTTCTTTCATTCCAGCTCTTAGAGCATCTTCTTTATTGGCTACCATATGACGATATTCACCTATTACAGGCATATAGTACTTAGGATTCATAAGATTAATCATCGTCATGATATCCTCGCTAGAAGCGTGTAAATCAACATAAGTTTTAGGTTGAATAACTAAGTTAGCACCTAATCTTGCTAATCTATCAAATAATCTTGTTGCAGTCTTTTCTGATTGATCATATACCGGTGAAACAAAGATGATAGTATCTGTACTTTTAATACTAGTAAACTTATCATAACCACGGGCGATACGATTAAGTGATGAGAAAGATTTCTCTCTTTCATCTGATGTAATAACAAAAGCATTATCATCATTAACATATTTTAATGAAACAATACGATTCTTATCAAACTTAATATACTTATTATCAATAGCATCTATAACAATGTTATAAAGTCTCTTACTCATAATAACAACATTACGATCAGTAGTACTTACAACATCAAATACTTCTTGCATACGATATATTTGATTTGAAAACATATTGCATATAATACGATGTTCAGCATCACCGATAGCTTCTTCAAGCATTGGTTTTAATCTATGATTTGGTGATGTATATCCTGGTTTATCAGCATATAATGATTCACATAGAAGACATAATACTCCTTGTTTACCAACATAGGCCAATTTACCAATATCTGTCTTATAAGGTCCTAACATTGTAGAATCAAATAAGAAGTTACCAGTATAGAATATTGCACCATCTGGTGTATATAATACATATCCAACAGCATCAGGTACTGAATGGGATAATTGTATTGGGAAGATACCACATTTACCAAACATAATCTTTTTATGTGGTTTAATCTCTACTAAATTATCATATAGAATATTAACATCACTTAATTCCATTTTTAAGACATCTAAAGTAAACTTAGTAGCATATACCTTAACCTTTTTTAAATCTAATAACATATCAGGTATTGCACCTATTTGTTCATCTTGTCCATGAGATAAGAATATCCCTTTAATTTGATCTTCATGGTCTTTTAAATAATCATAATTAGGTATCATATAATCAATACCCAATGTATCATCATCTGCATACTTTAAGCCTGAATCAAAGACAAATAAGTCATTATCAACATCGACAACATACATATTTTTGCCATGTTCATTCTGACCGCCTAAAGCATAAATTTTTATTTTGCTCATTTTTTCTCCTTTCATGTAAGAAAAAGACTAACACATTATAGCATAAAATAATGTCTTAGTCTATTGGCAAGATTTTGTTCGAATGTAACGTGTACAATTTTGTGTATCAGCATTATATTCATATTTTACAGTATCTCCTGAATAGTATTCTCCAGCATCATTATACATACAGTATCCAGTACCTTGTTCTTTCCAATCACCATATGTACAATCAGTACCAGTTGTATCACTAGTATCCTTATTGTTGGTAGGATGATAGAAGAAGAATGGTATAACACCTATAACAATACCAATTGAAATAGCAAGTAAAGGATGAAATTTCATCTCTTTTTTACTATCGGTAATTTCATCTTTAGTTTGTTTAGCTTCAGTAACTAATTCTTTAGTTACTTTAGAAGCACTTTCTACTACTTTAGTTTGTTTTAATTCTTGTACTACTTTAGTATCCTTAGCATTATTAACTAGTTGTTTAGTAGCTTTACCAGCATTAACAACAACTTTTTTTATTGCTTTAGTTTTACTAATTTTTTTCTTACTTTTTTTAACATTATTTTTCTTAGAATTAGGATGTAGTTGTTGTTTTAATTGCTTTTCAGTCTTTTTAACTTTAGCCATAAAAATACTACCCCCTCTTAAGTATTACTTATTATATATAAAAAAGAATTATTGTCAAATACATTATAGCACAAAAAAAGAAGCTTATTTTGCTTCTTTTAATACTTCAATTGCTTTACGCATTTCCATATCGTATTTAACCATATCTCTACCACCAAAGGCTTTTTCAAATTCTGATTTAGCCATTTGATATTGTTTAGCCATCTTTTCGATTTCTTCATCGATTTCTTTTTCTTCAATCTTGAATTTTTCTTGCTTTGCAATTTCTTCAAGCATTAAACGATATAAAACACGATTATTAGCTTCTTCCTTCATTTGATCACGAAGTGCTTGTTCATTAGAACCAGTAAATTGATAGAATTGTTCAAGGGTTAATCCTTGCATTTGAAGATGTTCTTTATATTGTTCAACCATTCTATCGATTTCTTCATTAACCATTTCTTCTGGAATTTCTACTTTAGTATTTTTAGCAGCAGCCTTTAATAAATCATCAACATATTTATTTTCAGCATCCATTTCCTTTTGAGCCATAATATTTTCTTTAACTTGCTTTTCAAGGGCTTCAACTGTTTCAACACCTTCCATTGCTAAATCAGCAAAGAAATCTTTATCTAATTCTGGAATAATAGTTTCTTTAACGTCTTTAATTTCAACTTTAAATGTTGCTTCTTTACCTTTTAAGTCTTCAGCATGATAATCTTCAGGGAATTTAACTTTAATTTCCTTCTTATCACCTTTCTTAAGACCAACTAATTGTTCTTCAAATCCTGGTATAAATGAATGACTTCCTAATTTTAAATTATAGTTTTCACCTTTACCACCATCGAATGCTTTACCATCCATAAATCCTTCAAAGTCTAAAATAACAGTATCGTTCATTTCAGCTTTGCCATCTTTAACAACGTTTTCAGCATAACGATTACGCATTTGATCAATAGCATTCTTGATTTCTTCTTTAGTTGCTTCTACTTTATCTTTCTTAATGCCTAATCCTTTATATTTACCTAATTTAACAGTTGGTTTTTCAACAATCTTAAATGTAAAGACACATTCCTTACTATCAATATTTTTAAGATTCATTTCTGGTTTAGCGGCTATTTCTAAATCCTTATTATCTTTAAGCATCTTTGTATATGCATCTTCGATACATAAGTTAGCTGCATCAAAATATAGAGATTCTTCACCATACTTCTTAATGAATACTTCTTTAGGTGCCTTTCCTGGTCTAAAACCATCTATATGTACTTTTTCATTTGCTTTTTTGAATGCTTGATCAATGGCATCATTCCATTTTTTGCCTTCAATTTTTACTTCTACTTCTTTCATATTTTCCTCCAACGCAAATATTATAGCATAGAAAAAGAAAAAAGACACTAGGTGTCTTTACATTTTATTAGCCATAATTGTTCTTTCAACTACACGTTTAACTGATGCTTCGTTAAATGGTTTTGATAGAACATCGATAATTGGATATTGAAAAGCCTTAGTAACATTATCTTTTGAATCTTCACCAGTTATAATTGATACTGGCACTCTAATAAATAATGAATTCTTATTCATATAATCTAATACTTGAAATCCATTAACATTAGGCATATTAAGGTCTAATAACATACATGCTATCTTAATTTCAGGATGTAATGTTAAAGCATCAATAGCTTGTTTACCATCTGTTGCAATCATAACATCATATGTATCACTAAATATCTTTTTAACATAGTTCTGAATAATGTTAGAATCATCAACTACTAATATAGCCTGATCTTTCTTAGTTACTGGTACAGTCTTAATTACAGGTGCTGTAGGAACACCAAGATACTCTGTTACTACTTTAACAATACGATTAATTTCATTAATTAAATTGTCATAGTTAGCATAAACAAAGTTTATATCATTAGCTTTTCCTTTAAGTTCATGGTCTAATGCCATTTGAGCTAATTGTGTAAATCCTAAATACTTAGAATCACTTTTTAAGGCATGTGCTTCAATAGCATAATTAGGCATATCTCCTGCTTCTTTATATTGTGCAAGTTTAGCTAGACGATCTTCTATAGCGTCTAAAAAGTCTTGGGCTGTTTCGTCATATAAACTCATGTCTCCAAATATTTGCATACTAGCATCGACGTCAATGCCGTTACTTTTTAAAATATTTACATCTTTCATATAATTCCCTATCCTTGTAATTATTATAGCATAAAAAAAGCAAAAAGGAATATATATTCCTTTTATGCTATTTCAATGATTTTAACTTTATATTCGCCATTAGGGCTTGCTACAGTAACAACATCATCTTTCTTCTTACCAATGATTGCTTGCGCAATTGGAGATTCATTAGATATCTTGTTAGCAAATGGATCTGATTCAGTTGAACCAACAATGTAATAAATATCTGTCTCTTTGCTGTCTACATATTCAATTGTAACTTTGTTACCTAGTCCAACTCTATCTGATTTTTTTTCTTTAATAACTTTAGCATTATCAATCATTACTTCTAATTCTTTAATACGTGCTTCTGTTACGGCTTGATCATTACGCGCAGCATCATATTCAGCATTTTCTGATAAATCGCCTAATGCTCTAGCTTCTTTTAAAGCTTCTAATATTTCAGGTCTTTTAACCGTTTTTAAATTATTTAATTCATTTTTTAAATCAATTAATCCTTGTTCTGTAACTAAAACTTCTTTAGCCATTTCGTTCACCTTCTATCAATAAACTTTTTTAAGAATACTACATAATGTATTTTTTGTCAATCAAATCTTAATCCTCATAAAGTCACCCTTTTGCACTTCTTCAGGAAGTACAAACTTAATTAACTCTTGTGGATGATTAGCTGTGTCTACCATTTTATTTTTAATGTTGCATAAAATTGGTAGTTCAACATCAATATCTTTATGATTTGGTCCAAAGAATGTTACTTTATCACCCATCTTAAAGAAATTTCTTTGTTCAACTGTAACTATTTCGTTACGTTTATTATAACTTTTAACTATGCCTAAAAAATCTTGATTAGATGGTTCACCATTAGAATTATAATATGATGTATCTGGACCAAAATCATCATTATAAAACTGAGTTATCGATTCTCTATTGGCTACTCTATCTAAAATCTTTTCATCATGCTTATCATATTTAAATTTATGATCATAATATGAATCTATTGATCTTCGATAAACGCTTACTACAGTAGCAAGATAATATGCACTACGCATACGACCTTCTATTTTAAAACTGCTTATACCATCTTCTATCATATTAGGAATATACTTTAACATTGATAAATCTTTAGAAGAAAATGTAAACTTTTTATCTCCTTTAAGGATATTACCATTAGTATCTTCTAAATCAAAATCCCAACGACATATTTGAGCACAGCCACCACGATTAGCATCTCTTCCGGTAAAAAAATTAGATAGTGCACAACGACCACTATATGATGCACACATGGCACCATGAATAAAGCATTCTAATTCAATATTAACATTCTTTTTAATAGATAAAATATCTTTTTCTGATGCTTCCCTACCCATAACAATTCTAGTAGCACCTAGACTCTTATAAAATTTAATAGACTCACTGTTTAAATTAGATTGTTGTGTGGAAATATGGATATCTAATTTAGTATTTTTATGAGCTAAATCAATAATTGTTGGATCAGATACAATAATGGCATCTACTCCTGATTTATCTAATTCTTTTAAATATTTTAAAGCTGATTTTAACTCTTTATTATGTAAAATAATATTGACAGTTACATATACTTTTTTATTTTTTGAATGTGCATAACTAACAGCCTTTTTAATATCATTCATTGTAAAGTTTACAGCATTAGCACGTAATCCATAACTTGGACCACCGATATAAACAGCATCGGCTCCATAATCAAGAGCTACTTTTAAACGTTCTAAATCACCAGCAGGGGCTAATAATTCTGGTCTCATTATTTCACCTTATAGATAGTTTCATGATATAGAAATCCTTTATCTATCTTACCTTCCAATAACTTATTAATTTTATCTTCATTTTGATTTACATTATTATCATTAGTATCTTTATATATATCAATTATCTTGTTAAATATATCTTTTGGTATATTAAAACTATTTAGATAGATGTAATTATCCTTTTTAGATAGTTTTAGAGCCTCTTTAAGGCCATTTAAGATATAAGACGAATAAACAATGGTACCATTATTATCTTCTTCTAAAGCATATCTTTTACCTTCTTTAGACATATATCTAATATCATCCGTATTATTGATGTTAAAAGTAGATAAATAATTATTAACTAAGTGTCTACGAGAGACCATCATTGATTGATAACCAAAGAGTGGAATAATAAGTTTACTCTTAGTATTATCTACTATCTCTTTTAATTCATCATAACTAAGTTCTGATGATAATAAAGTATATTTAATACCCTTTTGATAAAAGAAATTAATTGTACTACTATTAGTAGTCATATGCTCTTGAGACCATACTAAATTATTATGTAATTTTAATTCTCTTTTTAATGATATTAAAGCCATATCATAGAATAATATCCCAGTTACCTTATAGTTATCTAATTCTATTAAAATCTTCTTTAAATCGTCTAATTCACTCTCATGAATATTTTTATTTAAGCCAATAAAGATATCTTTTTTATTAGTATTACATTTCTTAATAATATCTTTAATATCATTCATATTAAAAGCTGGCATATTAACACAAAAAGGAGCGATTCCTACTAAATAAGCATCACTTTTATTATTAATATCTTCTATATTATTAATGTTTACAAGTACTTTCATAATATCTCCGGCTTCTATATAATAGCACAAAAAAAGCACTCTTTAAAGGAGTGCTTTATTAATTAGTCTGATTCAGTGCAAGTATAACCCATTGATGTCAAATAATTCTTTGCAGCAGTTAATGTCTTATAGTTTGTAGTAGCATCTGTCCAAGTAGTTTCACCTACAGCTGATTTAATTGTACTCTTCATTAATGTATAAGCAAAAGTTGTATCATTTGAATAATGAGTATAAGTAATTCCTAATGCTGTATCAGCACTTCTATCAATAGCATCTTGTGCTGTTGTATATGTCTTTAAAGCATCAGCAGATGTAAATGTATTCATTGTTGTTTCAACTATTGCAACAGGATCTCCTGTTGTAGAATTATATGTAATATCGATATTGCTATCAACAACTTGTTCTTTTTTAGTTGAATCATTCTTAGTACAAATTAAATTCATATTAGTAACAGCAACACTTGTACTTTCAGATACTGTTACACTAGTTGTAGTTGTACTTGATGTACTATTATTATTTGAATTTGCTTTATATACATATTCATAATATGCATAAGCACCCATTCCTAATAATATAATTATTAATATAACTACTATTAATGGATTACTCTTCTTCTTAGGTTTTTCTTCTTTAACAGGTGTTTCAGAAGTAGCAGTTGTAACTGGAGCAGTTGGTTCTGCTGGAGTTTCTTTAGCTGGTTGAGCATCAGCTGCAACTTCCTTAACTGTATTTGTAGTTTCTTTAACTACTGTTTCCTTTACTGGTTCAGTTGGTGTAGTCTCAGCTACAGGTGCAACTGGAGCAACTGGTGTAGCTTCTGCTACAGGAGCAACAGTTGTTGGAGCAGTAATTGCATTAATAATATCTGTAGTAATTTGTGATTTAGCACCACCATATACAGTTACTTCAATATCTCTATCAGGTTCTAGAGTATATTTAGTATTATCTTTAACTCTATCATTAGCAAAATCTGTTAAGAAAAGTTTAAAATGTTCCATTTCTTCAGCAGCTACTGCAAATAATGAGCCATCTTTCAACTCACCAAAACAAACAGTTTCTAAACCATTAGCAGGTTCTCCTGTTGTATAAAATAAATAGTCTTTACCATTTACTTTATAGATAAATGTCTTTTTACTTTCTACCGCAGTTTTATTGGGATAAATTAATTTCATAATAAACACCTCTATTTTTATTCTATGTTCATTATACTACATATTTTTAATAAAATACAAGCAATTTTATTATTTACCTACTTTATGATTTGTTGTAGATGCCTTTTTGATGATATTAAGACCATATTTATCTTTTAGATTGTCAATCGTATCATCTAGTACTTCATTCGTTTTACTTTGATTATCTTCATCAAAAAGAGATACTTGATATATTTGATTCTCTCTTAACCCACTAAGTCTTAATCCTATTAACCTTATAGGTTCTAATGGATACATTTCTTTCAATGTTAGCTTAGCATATTTAAGTATTTCATCAGTATTATTAGTTGGATTACTTAAAGTATGTTGATGCGATGAACGCTTAAAATGATTATCCTTGATATTAATGCATAAGACTGTAGCATATTTATTTTCTTTACGTAAACGCATACTAACATAGTCCGATAAATCAACCAAATAATTTTCTAATTCCTGATGGTTGATAACATCATGATCAATGGTTATTTCATTACCTATTCCTTTTAGTTCAACGTTAGTACTATCAACAATTGAATTATCGATACCATTAGCCCATTCTATCATTTGAGGTGCCATATTTTTAAAGTATAATGATAATTCTTTAGCATCAGCATGCGCTAAATCATAAATAGTCTTAATGCCTAATAATTCTAATTTAGTAGCACTACTTCGACCAATACCAAATAAATCACTAACAGGTAATGGCCATATCTTCGTTGGAACATCTTCCATAAAACAAGTATGTACTTTATTAGGCTTGGAAAAGTCAGATGCCATCTTAGCACATAATCTATTATTGCCAATTCCGATATTGACTGTAAAACCTAATGTATCGTTAATTTCTTTTTGCAATTTATAAGCAAATTCTATTGGATCACCGTATAAATTTTGAACATTAGTATACTCTAAGGCACATTCATCGATGCTCATTTGTTCAACATCAGGGGTATATTTTTTAACGATGCTAATAAACTTATTAGACATTTTTTCATAATATTGATAATCTCCTGGATAAGAACGTAATGCTGGGCATTTTTTTCTAGCACTAAAAAGTGTCTCGCCAGTAACTACTCCCATCTTTTTAGCTGGATTAGACTTAGCAAGAACAATACCTGTTCTCTTTTTGGGATCTCCACCTATAACAGCATATGAATTACGAATATCATATTTATATCCTTCACTCAATAACTTAATAGCAGTCCAAGAAAGAAAAGCATTATTGACATCAATGTGCATTACAATACGCATAATATCACCAATTTAATTATAATACAGATGTTCGCAAAAGAAAAGCGCTGGATTATTTTAATCCATAACGCTTATTAAACTTATCTATTGCACTATATGTTTTTGTTTTTGGTTTTTCTACTGAATTTTCTAAAGTAGAATCATCTTCAATACTCTGATCATCATAAAAAACATCTTTAGCATTATATTTATATGTTTCAACTGGAAACATGGTAATAATATTTCTTGTTCCAGTAATAGTACTTACTGCCATATAATCAGCTTGATCTATACCTATTCTACCTATATTTTCTTTTTTTAATACATAAGTATCACAAACATCATAATCAAGTGGTTTCATACCTTTGATATCTTCGTATACTTCATCATATAATCTCTTAATATCAACATCATCATTAAATACAGTTTTTTCCCTACCTGATGTATCTTCTTTAGTGTGACCTTTGATATGCTCTAATGCAGCATCTTTACTATAATCAAATAACTGATTATTCATATATCCTTTAATACGTTCTGGCGAAATAAATTTATCTTCTAAACGATCAAGATATATTTCCATCTTCATAGCTCTTTTTTTAACACTACTATTATAAGTATTTAAAGCATAATCTAGATATTCTCTAGCTTCATCTAAACGATTTTGATGAACATATAAATATACTAATTCTAAATAATTGTTAACATCAAGATATGAACCACTGGTAAGACCATTTTTAAAGTATTCTTCAGCTTTTTCAGGAGCATTATTTCTTTTAAACAATAATCCCATAATATGATTAGCAGTAGATGCAAAGCGACCATTTTTTTGAATAATCTCATAAAGATTTTCCATTTCTTTTTTATCATCACCATCATAGAATGCTAACTCAGCAGCAGACATATTCTTATATTCACTACCATCTAGTCTATCTTTATATTTATTGAATATTTCATGAGCACGATCAGCATTGCCTAATTTTATATATGTCTTAACAAGAAAATATACTCCTGATTCAGTAAATCCATTATCTAATCTTTCATCAAGTGTCTTAACTAACTCACGTGCTTCTTGATAATGACTAGTATTTATAGCAATACGAATTTGATTACGACATGTACGAGTGCTAATGCCACGCTTATTATCAATATTCAATTCTAACGCCTTAGCATTATTTATGTTTCCATTATTAAGTTCTAAATCAGCTAATCTTGAATAACCTATATCACAACTTTTTGATGCTTCTTCATAGCATACTTTAGCTAAAGAGTAATTACCAGAATGTATTTCAATATCACCCAAAATAATTAATGTATTACCTTTGCGATAATTTTCTGATAATAAATTTTGACATAAATTACGTCCTTCTTCAAATCTGCCTAATTTATTATAAATTCTAGCTAACTCGTATTTAGCTGCTAAAGTATTATTACAATTACAATCAATCAATTCTTTAAAGCCTGATTCAGCTTCGGCATATTCCCCTTGCATTTGATGATTTTTTGCTACTTCAAATTTAACATAAGTATCATTAGGATAAAAATGTTCCAATAAAGCAATAGTTTCACGAGCCATTTCATTGTTCTTATTTTTATGATAATATTCTAAATCAAGTAGTCCCTTTTTGAGACTAATTTTTTGTTCATTATCATCTTTATATTTCTTGCTCATTATTACACCCCTTTGCGTTTGGTTATTATAACATAGCAATATATTATGTCAAATTAAAAGAGGCATAGCCTCTTATAGTTTTTGAATAGTAATATTAACATCATTATAGTTATGTACTGGTATGAAATTAATTTTATCTTTTACTTCTTTTGGAAGCTCAGTTAAATCATTCATATTATCATATGGAATAATGATCGTTTTAATGCCATTACGAAGTGCGCCAATACTCTTTTCTTTTAATCCACCAATTGGTATAACATCACCACGTAGTGTGATTTCACCAGTCATTGCTAAATTGGAAGAAATCTTCTTATTAGTTAGCGTACTAATAAGGGCTGTGGTAAGTGCAATACCAGCACTAGGACCATCCTTTGGTATAGCGCCTTCTGGTACATGAATATGAATATCATTATTAGATAGTAAATTGTAATCAATACCATACTTTTCAGCATTAGCTTTTACATAAGAATATGCAATTCGAGCAGATTCTTTCATAACATCACCAAGTGAACCAGTTAAAAGCAAATCACCTTTACCAGGATAATAATTAACTTCTATAGGTAAAACATCACCACCATAAGGCGTATATGCTAAACCATTTACTACCCCTACTTTAGATTCAAGATGATTAATATTAGGATATTTTGGTAAACCAAGATATTCCTTTATTTCACGATAAGTTATTTTATAAACATCTTTACTCTTTTTATTCATAACAATATTAGTAACTATCTTACGAATAATAGTTGCAATATCACGTTCTAATTCACGGACACCAGCTTCTTTAGTATATTCATTTACAATCTTTAAAATATTAGCATCACTAATTTCTACTTGAGCATTAAGTCCATGTGACTTTAATATTTTAGGCAATAAATATTTCTTGGCTATATCAAGTTTTTCATACTCAGTATAACCATTAAGTTCTACTATCTCTAAACGATCTCTTAATGGCCCTGGAATATCATTTATATTATTTGCTGTAGCGATAAATAAAACATTGGATAAATCATATGGTTCTTCAATATAGTTATCACTAAAATATTTATTTTGTTCTGGATCTAATACTTCTAGAAGTGCACTAGCTGGATCTCCTTGATAACTAGTTGTCATCTTATCTATTTCATCGATTAAGAATAATGGATTAGCACTACCAGCTTGTTTCATTGCTTTAATAACTCTGCCTGGAGCTGATCCAACATAAGCACGACGATGCCCTTTAATTTCGGCTTCATCATTAACACCACCTACACTCATTTTAACAAACTTACGATTGATTGCATGCGCGATGGATATAGCTAGTGAAGTCTTTCCTGTTCCAGGAGGACCTACTAAACATATAATTGGTGCAGTAAGTGAATTAGTCATCTCTTTAACAGCAAGAAATTCAATAATACGCTTCTTTACATCTTCAAGACCATAATGCGATTTATCTAAAGAATCTTTAACTTCTTTAAGGTTATCATTATCTATTGTCATATGATTCCAAGGTAAATCTAACATCCAATTAATATAGTTAGATTCTATTCCGACATCTGGTGAATTAGGATTGATATTTTCATACTTATTTATTTCATCTTTAATTTTCTTTTTAATGTCATCGTTCGCTTCTAATTTTTTTAATCTATCTCTAAATTTATCTACTTCAGAAGCTTCTGAATCACCTAGTTCATCTTTAATGGCTTTTATTTGTTCACGCAAATAATATTCTTTTTGGGTATCATTAATTTCTTGTTGCACTTTAGAATCTATTTGACGTTCAATATTATACATTTGTCTTTCTTTATAGATATCTTCTAATATCATCTGGCATCTTTTTTTAGCATTAGTTTCTTTTAAATAGTCAATTAAACGAAGATATGTAATAGGAAGATGTGGCTCAATAATATCTGTCATTTCATCTAGCTTTTTAGTGTTATTAATGATTGATAAAACACTATTAGATACATATGGAATATTACGAATATAATCTTCTATTTCACGTGATAATTTATGAACCAAGATACTCTCTTCTTCTTGATCAATAAATTCATGTGTTATAGGTGTAACGATGGATTCTAATGTCTCACTAGAATTAATATTTAAATAGCTTTCCACATAAGCACGATCAACACCCTTAATTAAAACTCTAATTTTATTGTTTGGTAATTCCATCTTTTGACTAATTAAAGCGATAGTACCAACAAGTGGTAAATCTTCTAAAGCGGGAACTTCTTCTAATGGATTAGGACTAGGAACAACTAATATCTTATTATCGGAAAACATTTCAGCCGTCTCTAAAAGAGTTTTGTTTTGAGAACTATCAAATTCAAAACGTATTTCATTATTTGGAAGTAATACGATACCCTTTAAAAGGATAACTGGTAAGTTTATTTTAGCCATAGTTCCCTCCGTTCCTATATGATAACACAAAAAGAAAAAGAAGCAATATTATTTTGCTTCTTCAACAGCTCTTGTTTCACGTATAACTGTGACTTTAATTGTACCTGGATATTGAAGTTTTTCTTCAATTTGATTTTTGATTTCACGAGCGACTTTAAATGACTCTAAATCATTAATCTTATCAGGTTTAACAATGACACGTAGTTCACGACCAGCTTGTACAGCAAATGTCTTATCTACTCCTTCAATGTTATTACCAATTTCTTCTAAGTCTTTTAGACGTTTAATATAATTTTCTAGTGAATCATTACGAGCGCCTGGTCTTGATGCACTTAAGGCATCAGCGACAGCAACAAGTACTGCAATAACACTAGTAGCTGGTTTATTACCGTGGTGTGATTCAATAGCATTGATAACTGTATCACTTTCATGATATTTCTTTGCTAAATCAGCACCTAGTTCAACGTGTGAACCTTCTACTTCATGATCGATTGCTTTACCAATATCGTGGAATAATCCAGCACGACGAGCTAAAGTAACATTCTCACCTAACTCACCAGCCATAACTCCAGATAGAGTTGCAACTTCAATTGAATGTTGTAAAGCATTTTGACCATAACTAGTTCTAAAATGTAATTTACCTAACAAATCGACAAGTTCTGGATCTACTTTAGTAATGCCTAATTCAAATAAAGCATTATTACCATATTCACGAACTTTTTGTTTCATTTCGTTGCATGTCTTAGCATATACTTCTTCAACACGTGATGGATGAATACGGCCATCTTTAATTAGTGTTTCTAGAGTAACACGTGCTATTTCACGACGATACGGATCAAATGATGAAAGAACGATAGCTTCTGGAGTATCATCAATAATTAAATCTACTCCGGTAACAGCTTCAATAGTCTTAATATTACGACCTTCACGACCAATAATACGACCCTTCATCTCTTCATTTGGTAATGTTACTACTGTAACAGTTTGTTCATTTGCTACATCAGCTGCATATTTTTGCATTGAATCAACAAGTAAGTTTTTAGCTTTCTTATCAACTTCTAACATAGCTTCGGCTTCTTTGTCTTTAATAAGACTCGCAATTTCTAAACTCATCATATCTTCTACTTTTTTAAGTACAAGTTCACGAGCCTTATCCTTGCTATAGCCACTAATCTTTTGTAATTCATCTAGTTGTTGTTGTTTAATTTCTTCCACTTTATTCTGCAATTGTTGAATGTCTTCCTGTTTTTTCATTAAGCCATTTTCTTTGTCTACTAATGATTGTTCACGACTTTGCATTGCTAAATCACGACGATCAATATTAGCCTCACGAGCCAATAAGCGATCTTCATTTTGTTTTAACTCTGCTTTCTTTTCTTTAACTTCATTATCTGTATCTACTTTAACTTTATGTGCTTCTTCTTTAGCCTCAAGTAGATAATCTCTCTTTATTTTATCTGCATCTTTCTTAGCATCATCAAGCAGTTTTTCAACTTTCTTTGCGGCTTGTGATGTTTTTAAATAACCTAAAACAATCATTGTTAGTATTCCGACAAAAATACCAATTATTAAGAACAAAATGGAGTTCCCAAGAAATCCTGGTTGCATATTTTTCCTCCATTATTAGAGTAGCAAACTACTCCAATTTCATTGTACATTTATTCCGAATTTAAGTCAATGTAAAGAAAATGTAAAAAAGAAATTGATTTACACCAATTCCTTTATGTTAGGCTCCTGGTGCGATTACTGCACGAGATGAAACATACATTCCCCATTCATAACCATATATGCTGCCTGAACTAAAAATGCCTGCTCGCGTTCCATAATCAAATATTCCACCTTTAATTAGCCAAGGAGATATTGAATATACAAGATATGGATCATCTCCGTACCAACTTTGTGTTTCTCTTATTGCATCACCATTTGGAATTTTATTATAATCTGTATATGTTTGATAGTATTTAAAATTTGGAAAAGAAAGGCCATCAGTTTTTGATCCTCCTGTCCCATATAAGCCATTATATCCGCTATTTGCATCTTTACTATGTCCGGAAAACAAATTATTAGAAGAATCTGCATAAACACCCATTGCATATTCCCATGTTCCACCATTCATATCATATATTCCACTTATATTACCTGTTGTACTAGCAAGATATCCTATTGCTGTATTGTATGGCTGTGTTACTGATGTGTTTGTATGTACATCAAATTGATTTGTTGCTGTCGATCCATTTAATGACCAAGGGGATGTAGCAACATTAACTTCAGAATATCCAGTATAATTATCTGATGCATTATTTCTTCTTACTTCTGTGCATATTCCAGCATCGGTGCATCTTCCATATTTGCTTTGTGTTAAATATGTTACTGCTCCCCATTCTTTATTCATTATCATATGTGAGTCGCTTATTAAACCATACACATCACTATCAAATTTACGTATTGTATTCCATAGAGATGATACATTTTGACCCCTTAATGAATTTGTATTTGGCAGTATTGTTGGAGTTGTAGTATTTCCAGTTAACTCAAATTTTCCAAACCAAAATCCATTTAATTCGTTTGTTCCAAATGTAAATCCTGGATGTGTTAAATATTCTCCATTTTGTGTTCCATTAGATTTTGTAGTATTTGTATTTTCAAATGTTATTTCTATTGATTGCGGAGATATAATTGCTCCATTTACATTAAATAACTTATATCTATATCTTGGTATCCATACTAAATATGCTAATATCTTTGATTGATCTAATTTAGTTCCTTTAGATGCTTTTTCATATTTATCTCTTACATCACTTGATACTAATACAACATTGGCCCATTGTTTGTTTGTATAGTTATACCATTCTTGTGTTATATCTGCTTTATGAACTGTTCCATCATTATCTATCGTTACTGGTATCATTCCATAATCTAATACTGGATCTGCTCCATTTAATAATGTATCTTGATATATCTTATCTCCACTTACTTTGGATACTGATGTATCTCCATCTTTTGATCCTGTTATGGCATATCCTTCTTCGAGGAATGTATATGTTGATACTTTATTATTACTTATGGTTACACTACCACTTGTTGGTATTTTACCATTAGTTTCAATTGTATATGCTTTATTTAAGTCTACTATTGTAAATGTACCATTAGTAGTCTCTTCACCTTTTGCCATCTTTGCAGCAATAGCATTATCTATTGCATCAACATAATTTTGCGCTGATGTTTTATACGAATTTTGTCTACTACTTTCTATCGTACCCATTATCATTGGGGTCACGATGATTGCAATTACTGCAAGTATTACAATAACTGCTAGTAATTCTATCAGGGTGAAACCTTTTACTGATAAATGGCTATACCCCCCCCGATGGTTCTTTTGCTTAATTTACTCATAAATATCTCCCTACTCTATATTTTTATTATAACACTCAAATAAATGTGAGGCAAAAAAAAGATACTATTTGCTAGTATCTTTCTTTTCAACTTTAGTTTCAGGTTTATTAGTCTTTGCAATACCATAATATTCACGAACTTTTTGATCAAGTTCAGCTTTTAATTTAGCATTACCTTTTAGCATTTCTTTAACATTATCTTTGCCTTGACCAATTTTTTCACCCTTATATGAATACCATGCACCAGTCTTTTCTAAAATACCAGCTTCAGAAGCAAGATCAACTAGTTCAGCTTCTCTTGATACGCCTAAACCATATTCGATATCAACTTGGCATGCCTTAAATGGTGGAGCCATCTTATTCTTAACGACTTTGATATTAGTTCTATTACCTAAAATAGAATCACCTAATTTAATAGATTCACCACGGCGTATTTCTAATCTTACTGATGAATAGAATTTTAATGCACGGCCACCAGGAGTAACTTCGGGATTACCAAACATAACTCCAACTTTTTCACGCAATTGGTTAATGAAAATACATACTGTATTAGTCTTAGATATAACTCCTGATAGTTTACGTAATGCTTGAGACATAAGTCTAGCTTGTAAACCAACATGTGAGTCACCCATTTCACCTTCAATTTCAGCTTGTGGAACTAAGGCAGCAACTGAGTCAATTACAATAATACTAATAGCACCACTACGAACTAATGCTTCACAAATTTCTAAGGCTTGTTCACCATTATCTGGCTGAGATAAAAGTAGTTCATCAGTATTAACTCCTAAATTAGCAGCGTACTTTGGATCAAGAGAGTGTTCAGCATCAATAAATGCTGCCTTACCACCTTGCTTTTGTGCTTCCGCAATAGCATGAAGAGCAAAAGTAGTTTTACCACTTGATTCTGGTCCATATATTTCTATTATTCTTCCCTTAGGATAACCACCAATACCCATGGCTATATCAAGTGATAAAGATCCACTTGGTATAACATCAATGTGTTGATCAGGATGGTCTCCTAATTTCATTACAGCACCTTCACCAAATTGTTTTTTGATACTTGCAAGAACATCATCTAATGTCTTGTCTTCATTAACTGTCTTTGTCATATAATCTCCTATTTCTAACAACTTAATTGTATAGCATCTTTACAATCCTGTCAATACTTTTTTCAAACATTTGTTTGCATATACATTTTTTTGATTATTCACCTCCTTTTCTTGAATAAACAATTAAAATATGTTAATATTTAAGTAATGGATACTTCTGGTCATCAGATGTTTCCAAGTGTTTGGAAATCTGGTGTTAGCCTAAACTAATACCAGATGTTTTTTTATATAAATAATAACTTTAGGATTATTATTGTGTATTGAGATATTTCTCGCTTACTCATAAATAATTCTCCTTTCTTATTAGAAAGGAAACATCTGATACCTTGGTATCCAAAAGCATAATATTATATTTAAATAACGGATGCAAATGATAGATTTGAGATGTTTATCCACAATTTAAATAACAATTTAAAGAATCTGCTTAGACAAATTTAGATAGTTTTACACAATAAAAGTACAGATTAATTAAATCTGTACTTTTTTTAATTATTTGTAAACTAGATGTCTAATTTTTCAACTACATCTGATTTTAATGATTTCTTAATTATCTTTTTATAAGTATTAAAATATTCTACTCCTGATGCAATAGCAAGAACTGATGCTACAACAAGCAAGAAATTTGATACCTTTAAATTCATTAATTCAAATGGTAGATTATAAAACAATGTTAATGTTAATCCTAATGTTAAGACATATGATCTAGCTTTATCTAATTTAGTACTACTATGTACTTGACCATGTGATGCAGCCATCATCTTGATAGCTTCAACAATAAAATCACGGGACACTATTACAATGGCAATTAATGAGTTAATAAAGCCTGTACAAGCTAGAATAATCAATACTGAGTTAGATAGTAGCTTATCGGCAATATCATCGGCTACACGTCCGAATTCAGTTACTTCACCACGTTTACGAGCTATCTTACCATCAAAGAAATCGGTTACTGATGCAACAATGAATAAAACACCGGCAATTAAATATTTAATATTGATAACTAATAATTCATTAACGAAGATACTTGGCATTTCAATACCAACAGCATCAAATGGAAAATGAAGTATAAATATAACGACAAGGGCTAGAATAATTCTAAACATTGTTAATTTATTGGGTAAATTCATATTTCCTCCTAGTCAATAAGAGCTGTTTCAACATTATTAGTATTAGTATTATTTTTATATATACGGAACAAGAAATAACCTGCTACACATAATATTACTAAAACAATAATAACAATAATAATTTTTGATTTATGAGCACCTTCGTGATCAATAGTATATGGTGAATGTATTTCATCTTTATTTTCTTCTTCTTTGATTTCTTTTTTAGCATTCTTAATATCTTCTAATGAAATCTTTGAAGTATAATCAAAAATATATTCATTAAAATCATCAACTAAGTCTTCATAGTTTAATCCTAAGTACTTAGCATAATCTTTAATAAAATATTTTAAACTATATATATCTTTAAATGCTTCCATTGCTCCATTTTCAACTGCTTCTACTTGATTAGGACGCATTTTAAGATCTTCAGCTACTTCTTCGATGGATATTCCCATCTCTTCTCGAGCAGCCTTTAGTTTTTCACCTATTTCTTTCAAAATAGTTCATCTCCTTAAATAAAAAAAATAATATTTAGTAAGCCATGTTCTGTACCATATAGGTGACAAACATTTATCTATCTCACGATCCCATAAGAGATTCAGTTTTCTCTTATTAGGTTCCCCTACCAAAATTTGGGTTTCTCACTTGTGGGGCTTGCCCGTTTCAATCTTCTATTACTAGAAGCATCGTCTCTGTGGCGCATTATACCTCTAAAACCCGAAGGCTTCTTCAGTGCCGTTAGTAAAACTACCAAGACTTATTTATTCATCTTGCACAAACACTACAACCATCACAGGTTGTGTGAGCATGGACTTTCCTCTACCATAAGGCAGCGTTTGTCTTAAATACTATTTTTCTCCATATATAATCTTTTCAAGATTGGATAATCTTCTTAAAACATCAGCTGATGAAACATCAGGAGTATCACTAGTATCCTTAAGGATATCTAATTTAGCTTTAAGAGATCTTATCTCTTGTTTTAGACGAATATTTTCATCTAAGATATCTTTTTTATCTTGTTCACTTTCACGAAGTAAATTATTATATTCTTCATAATCATGAATGATAATATCTAAGAATTTATCAACTTCTTGTGGGCGATACCCTTTAGTATCGACTTTAAATTCTTTCTCTAAAATATCTTTGCTCGTTAATGTAATACGATCTTGATACATAATGGCACCCTCTATTCTATTTATATTTTATAGAATATAGAGTCATTTGTCAATCAAGGCATACTTCTTGAAAAGCAGTGCTATTATATAATAAATTTAAATTTTAGGCAAATAAAAAAGGACTTAGTCCTTTTCTTTATATTTAGCATCTTTAACTTCTGATTCTGTTTCTAACTCTTTAAAAGCAGAACGAATATCAGAGACATGTGCTTTTAGTACTAATAAATCAATTAAATCAGAAATAGAATAGATTAATAACATTATTCCCATAAATGCTGTTAAACTTAATGATCCAGTTTGTGGATTAACTACTAGTAAAATACCACAAATGAATTCTAAGACAGCTAGAACAATTGAAAATATATAATTTGATCCAGGTATATCATGTAAGGCTAAAGCCATACGAATACGAACAATAGAGTTAACAATAATCCAAGCTCCAACGAAGATTGGAATAATTGTCTCTAAAAGTTCTGGATGAAGCATGATAATAACACCTGGTATTAACATACAAACACCTATTGTTGTTGTATCAAATAAACTCTTATGGTTAGTAGATCTTAAAATAAAGAAGATACCCGCTGCCATAAATAATACAGCCACAGCGTATGAAATAAATCTTAATGATGAATTTGGGAATACCATTAATATAATTCCAATAATGCAAAATACGAATGTGGAAATAATAGACATATTAGTTAATTTATCAGTCTTTTTTAATACATTATTAAACATTTTTAACACCTCTATATTAATTATACTAGTCTTTTATTTTTTTTCAACTTTATGTTAATATGTTACTGGAGGATATATGAATAAGAAAAAAATAATATTGGCAGTCATTGCGTCAATTGTAGTAATAATTGGAGCATACTTTGGATATACAAATCTTAATAAAAAAGTGATAACTAACTATGCTAATTTTGATACAGATAAAGCTAATGGTTGTAAGATTGATAATGATATCATTAGTATTGATAAAGGTGGAACTTATGATGTTAGTGGTAGTACTACTAATGGATATATCATTGTAAATACTAGTGATGATGTCGAATTAGTTTTAGATAATGTCAATATTAATTCTAAAGATAATGCCCCTATTCGTGTTGAAAAAGCTAACAGTATTAAAATTACAATTAAAGATAATAGTACTAATACTTTAACTGGTGGTGATAATAAAGATTATGGTGCAGTTATAGCATCTAACTCACCTATCATTATTGAAGGAAATGGTACGTTGAATATTAATAGTAGTAAAGAAGGTATTGAAGTAAAGAATAATGATATTACTATTAATAGTGGAACTATAATTATAAAATCTGCCGATGATGGAATAAATGCTGGTGGTGATGGTGGTTTAATTACTATCAATAATGGTACTATTTATGTAGATGCACAAGGTGATGGTATTGACTCTAACAAAGATTTAATCATTAATAATGGAGCATTATTTATTATGGGTAGTGCTAAAGCGGATAATGGTAGTATTGATACTGATGGTAAATATCAAATTAATGGTGGTACAGTTGTTGGTCTAAGTAATGCAATGTTGCAATCACCTGATGCTGATTCTAATCAAAAGACGATTCTATTTTATTTAGATAATGCTATTGATGCTAATACTTTAATAACTTTAAGTGATGATACTAATAACGTTTCATTTATAGCTGATAGATCATTTAAAACATTAACAATTAGTAGTCCTAAAATAGTAGATGGTACTTATCACCTATATACAGGTGGAACTAATACTGGTAAATTAAATTATGGTATATATAGTGATGGTAGTTATACTAAAGGTAATATTGTAACTATAAGTAACATGACTGATTTTAATATTAATAGTATTACTAATTGGTTTGGTAATACTGATGATATGCGTGGACAGCCTAATAACATTGGTGGTTTAATACCACAATATTAAAAAAAGATCTAACGATCTTTTTTTATGTATTCTAAGACACTCTTGTCATCTAATTTAGGATTATTTTTTAAAGCATAATCAACATATTTATTGATAAAATCTTCATCACAAGAAAGATTATTATTTTTTAAAATACGTATTAATATTTGACGATATATAACTTCTGCTACACCACTATGCTCAGTATTTCTTTTAGTTATATAATCAACTTTATTTTTTAAATCTTTAGATCCATTCTTCATTGCAACAGAATAACATCCAATTTTAGTAATACCTAAATCATTATTAGAATCTCCCACTGCTACTACTAGTGATACTGGCTTATTAAAGTATTCCATCATTTTTTGAATTCCAGTACCTTTAGATATATATTTATGAGTCATTTCAACTACATATACTTTATTCTTTCTTTCACTAATTATCATTAGATTTTGATTCTTAAATATATCTTGATTTAATATATCTTTATCAATACCTATACTACTTCTAATAGTAAATTTAGATATTTGTCTTAATTTAATTTCTTCATCGAATTCTTTTTGATGTTCATCTATTAAAACAAATCCCCATTTGTTCATTTTTTTCTTAGTAACAGTTGAAAAGAAACTAGTAATAATATGTTTTAAACCATTTTTAGAAAAGTATGTATATTTATTACCTATTAAATCATATTCAGCTTTATAAGGCTTAATAGTATCAATAATAGTATCAATTTCATCTTTAGTATAACAATCTTGATAAATAATTTTATTATCAACAAAAACACATCCACCACCAGCACAAACAATACCATCAAATAAATCTAAATTTAACATAAAAACATTACCTAAACCACGACCTGTTGATAATAATACTTTATAGCCAGCATCTCGTGCGCTTTTAATAGCATCAGTATTCTTAGTAGTTATCTTTAAAGTCTTATGACTATATAAAGTGTCATCTATATCTAAAAAGAAATATTGTTTATCCATAATTCACCTTATTTAATATTAGCACAAAAAAACTAACCGAAGTTAGTTTTATTATGCTGTTCTTTGCCACATGTAAACTGCAACATATGGATTTTGAATATTGAATGCAGTGTTGTTTCCAACTGATGATGTTGTGCCTGGTGTTCCAGTAAATGATGATGAAACTGTTCCATATGGTGTAAAACTATGAGTATGAGCTCCGTTCGTAGTAGTGTTTGAATAACTACCACTAAACGATGATGAAACACTACCTGATGGAGTTATAGAATGTGTATGATCTCCGGCTGTATTAATCCAAACAGTATACCAGTGCGCAGGATAATATCCTCCCCAACCCGAATTATTTCCATAAATTCCAGATACTCCACTTCCCTCACCATAATATACAGTAAAATCAACATTCTTCGATATGGAGTGAGAGTGTGCACCATCAGTGCTTGTCCAACTACCATAACCACTAAACGACGATGAAACACTGCCAGAAGTAGTTACAGTATGTTGGTGCCAACCATTTTCTGTACTTGTTACAGTACTACCACTAAATGATGATGAAACACTGCCATTTATTGTTATTGTATGGGTATGAGCTGGAAGATTAGAACTAGTTAATGATATAGAGTAATTACCACCTGTTGCACCAATCGTATTATATAAAACAGATGTAGTTCCATCACTAGCACTACCATAACCAACCAAAGTTCTTCCTTGACTATATGCTACCCATGTTCCACCATATATTTCACCAGGATTTTGTTGAGTAGTAGTAATATAAATTGTTCCAACAGGATGTACTGCTAAAAATGTAAAACTTTCTCCTAGATTATTTAAACTAGCTATTTTTGTTATGCCCGTTTCTTTTGCTGAATCAGAATATAATTCTTCAATACCTTTGTTTTCAGTAACAATATTTATTTTATTTATATTTAAAACAAAATATCCTATAAAAGCAATAGTAAATAACAATATAAAACTAATTGTAGTAAAAAATGTATAAACTATTTTTTTGTTTTTCATCATACTTACGCCGTCCTTTGCCACATATATACTACGATATATGGATTTTGGATATTAAATGACGTTCCACTGCCTGATGATGTTGTTGTTACAGTTGCACCAGTAAATGTAGATGATACACTGCCTGATGCTGTAAATGTATGAGTATGAGACCCACTTCCTGATGTTGTTGATGATCCACCACTAAATGATGTTGAAACCCAACCCGAAGGGGTGAAATAGTGAGCATGTGCTCCAGAATTTCCAGTCCAAATATTAAACCAATGCGCTGGTGACCATGAACCCCATCCTGAATTATTTCCATATATTCCAGATGTTCCACTGCCATAATTGAAATAAACGGTAAAATTAGCATTGGAACCATAACTATGTGTATGCCCACCATTCCAACTAGTATAGACGGTTGATCCACTAAATGATGATGAAACACTACCTGATGCTGTATAATTATGGGCATGATTTCCATTTGTGCTAGTGCTTGTACTTGATCCACTAAATGATGATGAAACACTACCTGATGGAGTTATAGTATGTGAATGAGCAGGCAAATTATCTGCTACTAAATTAATATTATATTTTCCTCCAGTACTATTTGTTGTTGAACTAAAATCTATTGTTGTATTATTAACATCGACCCCATGTCCAGCTCCAACTAGTACTTTACCTTGGCCATATGCTACCCATGTTCCACCATATGTTGTACCCGGATTAACATTTGTCAACGTTATATAAATGCTTTTAACTGGATGACCAGATAAAAATAAAGAGCTATTATTTAATGCTACTAATTCCTCTACTTCTAAGCATTCTGATTTTGTGGCTAATTTGGAGCAATCTGACGAAATTAACTTTATTTGTTCATAAGAATTATTATCCAATGATTTATCATTGTTTGCTATTGTTATAACATTTTTATAATTTTTAATTGTCATAAAAGTTATAGTTATAATTAATAATAGTGAAACAGAAATTGTTATTATTACTTTTTTATTTTTCATAATTTCACCTATGCAGTCCTTATCCACATATATACTACAACATAAGGATTTTGAATATTAAATGCAGTTCCACTTCCCGTTGATGATGTTGATGTTGATACACCAGTAAATGTAGATGATACTGTTCCTGCAGGAGTGAAATTATGTGTATGATTTCCGGTTGTACTTGATGTGGTTGTAGCTCCATAGAAAGTTGATGATACTCCACCAGATGCTACATAACTATGGTTATGTGCTCCACCATTTTCAACATTTAAATAAAACCAGTGTGCTGGATAATAGCTTCCCCAACTTGGCTCACCTGCAGGTATTCCCGAAGAACCACCACCAGTGCCATTTCCTACGGTAAAAGAAACATTCATTCCAACATCATGTGTATGTGCACCATTAGATGTAGTAGTACCACTATATCCACCAAAAGAAGATGAAACACTCCCTGTTGCCGTAGCAGAATGATAATGATCACCAGCAGTACTTGTTGTTCCACTATTACCACTAAATGTAGACGATACTGTTCCTGCAGGAGTTACAGAATGAGTATGTTCTGGCATATTTGCAACTGATAAAGAATATGTATATTTACCGCCAGAACTATTTTGTGTTGAACTAAATGTCATTGTATTGCCATTAGAGTCAGTTGCAGTACCCATACCAACTAAAACTCTGCCTTCACCATATACTGCCCAAGTACCAGCATTACCATTATATGTATCATTTGGATTCTTTGAGTCAGTAGATATGTATATTGATCCTACTGGGTGCGATGCAGCAAAAAGCTCTGCTGAACTTGCACCAGATAAATCTGATAATTCAGAGCAATTCATTTCAGTAGCTAATTTTTGAATACATTCTCCACTATTATAAACAGCGACACCAGACATATTACCAACTTTAAAAGCACAATACTTACCATTATCAATATAGGCCATTTCAGTACCATCACTTTTAACATAAAATTTACCTGTCCAATGTGTTATGTTAGCAGTTGTAGTAAGGCCTTTTATTGTTCCATCAGATGCTTCATATTTTGTTGATTTTGGTATTTCTTTTAATACTTGTGTTAAGCTTTCTTTTAATGATTTCATCGTATTATTATCTGACAAATCTCCTTGTGTTTCATTTGTAACTTTATTCATTGAAAATGTAGATTGTATAAGCATTAATAAAATAATCATTACTAATGTAATTATGATTATAAAAGCTGGATATAATATTGAACTAACCGCAAAACCTTTTTTGCTTTTCATATTATCACTTCTATTCTTTGTACATTATACCACAGCAATGTGAAAATAAATCAAAAAAAACAACTAGTTTTCTAGTTGTTTATGCTGTTCTTACCCACATATATACTGCATAATATGGTGGAATATTTGATGCACTACTAGTTCCTATTGGTGCTATATAGTGTCTATGTGATGGAATACTATGTGTATGACCTTCTGATGCATTCCATCCACCTTCATAATCTGTTATCATTCCACCACCAGATACTAAACCTCTGTTTACAAATCCTTGCTCATAATCTAGGGCCAATCCAAAACCACTTGCTTCCCAACTGGCATATCTTACATCTGTTCCATGTCTATGTTTTGGTAATCCACTTTGTGCTGCTGTTAGTGTTGTTGAACCTGTTGTGCCACCCCAATAGTCAGTATAAGCAGCATTTGTTGTGTGAGAATGTGTATCACTTCCACCTGTGCTTTTAATAGAATAACCACTACCTGAACCAACTAAAAATCTATTTGTTACCTTTGTCCAAGTGCCACCAAACAACTTAGCTGGATCTTCACTTCCTTGTGTTATATAAAATGAACCTACCGGATGTTGATTAGCTACATTAGTGTTTAATGTCGTTATCTGTGTTGCTTGTGTGTTATTAACCGTAACAACTGAAGTAATTTGAGATTGTAAATTAGCTTTTAAATCAGAAATCGTTTTATCCTTTGCAGTATTTTGAGTTTCTAATGTTGATACTCTATTTAACAAATCTTTTACTTGATTTTGTAATGTTGTTACTGTGTTTTGATTATCCATCATTGCGATAACTTCACTACAATTTGTTTGCTCTGCTAATTTTTGAACACATTCATTTGTTGTTCCATCTCCAGAATTATATACTGCTACTCCAGACATATCACCCGTTTTATATGCACAATATTTGCCATTGTTGATTAAAAGAAATTGAGACCCATCTTCTTCAGTAAAAAATCTGCCTTTCCAATTGGTTGTGTTAGCTTCTGTTTTTAAATCAGAGTCTACTTCTTTTCCTGATTGATTAACTAGTTTAATGCTTCCTTGTGTAACATTATACATATTAATTTTCCCATCGGCGTCGCCACTCCAAGATATTTTACCTTTTGAATCTTTTAATACCATTTCAGAACTCTCTTTTAGTGACTTCATAGTATTATCATCAGACATATCACCCTGTAACTCTGTTGTTAATTTATTCATTGAAAAAGATGATTGTATTAATGTTATTAAAACTAAAACCGTTATCGTGATTATGATAATAAATGCTGGATATAATAAAGAACTAACTGCAAAACCTTTTCTATTCAAAAAAATATCGCTATTCATAACGAACACCCCTACTTTATTTATTATTATAACACTTATAAAGATGTAGAACAAAAAAACTGACCTAAGTCAGTTAATTACAAATTGGAGGGCCCAACCGGATTTGAACCGATGATCGGGGAGTTGCAGTCCCATGCCTTACCAACTTGGCTATGGACCCATCGCATATAAATTATAACAAATATGGTCTTATATTTCAACATAAAATTCAAGGTTGTGAAAAGATTGAGATTATACTATAATTAACTTAGGTGTGATATGAAAAATAAAAAGAAAAAAGTATTTAAAATAATTATATATATTTTAGTAGCCTTAATAACCATTGCAAGTGGTTATTTCCTTTATATTTTACACAAACTAGCTAATATTGAAAATATGATAAGACTTATAATTGCCATTACAATTGGAATATTATGGGCTTTAGAATTATTATTTGGTTTTAGAAGATTAAGACATAAAGATCAAAGAAAGAAAAATATTGTATATATCATTGTTACGGTATTATACTCTGCCCTACTTTTGTTTGTAGCATTTAATGTTGATAACATTATGAATAAAATTCAAGGTGTAACAGCAGATTATAGTACTTATACAAGTGATCTTGTTACGCTTAGTAGTAATAGTGTCAATGATACAAAAGATATTAGTAGTGATGATACGATTGGTATATTAAATGATACTACTTCATATACGGGAAATATTATTCCAAAAGAGATTATTAAAGAATTAGGTCTTAAAAATAAGACTGATGAATATGACTCATTTGTTGGTATGATACAAGATTTACAATCTGGAAAAATTAAATATATCTTCTTACCTGATAATTATGCGATATCATTTGCAAGTATTGATGGTATGGATAAGTTAAGTACTGATACAAAGATATTATATAAGAAGACAGAAAAGATTAAAGAAGCTAGTACAAGTACAAGTTCTAATACATCACTTGATAAACCATTTACTATTCTACTTATGGGTGTTGATAGTGAGGCTGAAGGTATTGAAGGTGCTACATTTAATGGTGATTCATTAATGGTAATTACATTTAATCCTACTACTCTATCAACGACAATATTAAGTATTCCACGTGATAGTTATACAAACATTACATGCTTTGCTGAAGAAAGAAAAAATAAAATCACACATGCGGCTTGGTATGGTGAAGATTGTATGATTAAGACTATTGAAAAGATGTTTGATATTGATATTAATTATTATGTTAAAATCAACTTCAAAGGTGCTGTCGGATTAGTTGATGCTTTAGGTGGTGTTGATGTCGATGTACCTTACAACTTCTGTGAACAAAATTCTAATCGTCAATTTGGTGCTAATACTGTTTATGTTAAAAAAGGATATCAAACTTTAAATGGTGAACAGGCTTTAGCATTTGCACGTAATAGACATCCAAATCCAGAATATTGTTCTTCTGAGTGGACTGATTATGATTCAAATGACTTTGTAAGAGGTCAAAATCAACAAGCTGTTGTTAAAGCAATATTAAATAAATTGAAAACAGTTAAGAGTATTGATACATTTAATGGTATTCTTAGTTCAATAAGTAATAATATGCAGACTAATTTAAATACTGATGAAATACTATCACTATATAATGTTGCTAAAAAAGCTATGAGTGCTTCTAAAGAATCTAATGGTGCTGATGCTATCAGTATGCAGAGATTATATTTATCTGGTTATAGTGCTATGATTTATGATTATAGTCAAAAGAGTAATTCTGGTACTAAGTTAGTACTATATGACTTTGTTCCTTATCAAGGATCTATTAAAGATATATCTAATGCTATGAAAGCCAATCTTGGTACAACTAGTACTGATGCTGTTAAGACATTCTCCTTTGATGTAGATACACCATATGAAGAAAAAGTTATTGGTCAAGGAACTTATAATGAAGCTGGTATTATCTTATTAAAAGATATGACTGGTATGACTGAAAGTGCTGCTGAAGCTTATTTAAAGACTGTTGGTATAACTAGCAGTGTTAAATATGTAACATCTGGTGGTACTAATGGTAAAGTTATAGATCAATCTATTCCTGCTAGTGCAGATACTAATTATATTCAAAGTGTGGTTCTAACAGTTGTTAAAATTGGTAGCACTACAACTACTACAGTCGATTGTAGCAAAGAAGAAAACAAGACAGATAGTACATGTGCTATTAAATCGTTTGATGGTGGTTCAACTAGTTTATCTTATACTAAATCATGGTTTGCTAAACATAGTGAATTAAATGATATCATTAAGTATGTTGCTGAAACTGATGAGACAAAATGTAAAGATAAAGCTGGTATGGTTATAAGTCAAACTAGTAACTCAGGATATTGGTATGATTATACTAGTAAATCTAAAACATTCACTATTACCTATTGCCCTGAATCATCAAGTACAAGTGAAAGTACAAATTAAAAAGATGTTCAATTTGATGTGAACCCCAATCGGTAGACATTAATAAAAAAGACTTATATTAAAAAGAGAAAATTATTTTTCTCTTTTTATGTAAGTTTTTTCTTTTTATTAACTTTTGACTTTAATCTTGTTGTATTGTAA